>Ga0208117_100131_pt1 | contig 50999 bp, 42 predicted proteins | sample LakWasMet26_LOW6_2_FD_183870 | JGI IMG/M metagenome (GOLD analysis project Ga0208117, IMG submission 183870) | Freshwater sediment methanotrophic microbial communities from Lake Washington under simulated oxygen tension - Sediment Metagenome... | ecosystem: Environmental > Aquatic > Freshwater >...
AAATGTTTCCGGGCAGGATGGACGGGGAGTGAGTAGTGAGCGGTAAGCGGTGGGCGGTGGGCCCGTTCGACGCGGCGTTGCCTTGCTCAGGGCGGCGGCAAGCACCGCCCCTACCACTTAGCGGACCGGCTGGTTCAATAGAAGATATTGCGGTCCAGTGAGCGGTACTGGATGGCCTCGAGGAGATGAGGCGACTCGATGCGAGGTGATTCGGCGAGGTCGGCGATCGTCCGGGCCACCTTGAGGATGCGGTCGTAGGCCCGGGCGGAGAGCGAGAGCTGTTCCATCGCCTGCTGGAGCAGGTCGCCGAGACGGGCGTCGATTGTGCAGTGTCGCTTGATCAGGGACGGAGACATGCGGGCGTTGGCGCTGAGCGCCGTGCCGCGGAAGCGGATGAGCTGATGTTGCCGGGCGATATCGATGCGCTCGCGCATGGCCGCCGAGGACTCGCCAGGGTGGTCGGACCGCAACTCGGTGATCGAAAGCGCCGGAGCCTCGATGTGCAGATCGATGCGGTCGAGCAAGGGGCCGCTGATCCGGGCGCGGTACCGCTGGATCTGGGCGGGGGAGCAGCGGCACTCGTGCTTGGAGTCGCCGAGGTAGCCGCAGGGGCAGGGGTTCATGGCCGCCACGAGCATGAAATGGCAGGGCAGGGTGACTTTGCCGGCGCTGCGGGAGATCGTGACCTGGCCGTCTTCGAGAGGTTGGCGTAGCACCTCGAGGGCGGAGCGTTTGAACTCGGGCAGTTCGTCCAGGAAGAGCACGCCCTGGTGGGCGAGCGAGATTTCTCCCGGACCGGGAATGGCGCCGCCGCCGAGCAGGCCGACATCAGAGATGGTGTGGTGCGGAGCGCGGGCCGGACGCTGCAGGTAAGCCGGTCCGCCTTGCAGGGTCTGCCCCGCGGCGGAGTGGATGCGCAGGATCTCCAAGTATTCCTCCAGCGTGGGCGGCGGCATGATGCTGGGAATGCGGCGGGCGATCATGGATTTGCCCGAGCCGGGTGGTCCGATCATGATGAGATTGTGGCCACCGGCCACGGCGATCTCGACGGCGCGGCGCACCGCGTGCTGGCCTTTGATCTCGGCAAAGTCGATCTCATGATCACTGCGCGGGATCGCGGCGGAACGCTTGGGCGGGGTCACCGGCGTCAGTTCGAGTTGTCCGCCGAGGAAGCGATGGGCCTGATCCAATGAGGTGATCTCGTAAACGGTCACTCCCTCGACCAGCGCGGCTTCCTGGGCGGCACCCGGAGGGAGCAAGATGTTCTTTCGGCCGATGTCCCGGGCCAGCACGGCCATGGCCAGACCTCCCTTGATGGGCCGGGTGGCGCCCGAGAGGCTCAGTTCGCCGGCGATCACGTAGCGGTTGAGCTGGTCGCAGGCCAGTTGTCCGGTCGCGACCAGAATGCCGAGGGCGATGGGCAGATCGTAGATCGCGCCTTCCTTGCGGAGGTCACCCGGGGCCAGGTTGATGGTCGTGCGGGTCCGGGGCATCTTGAGCCCGGAATTGCTGAGAGCGGAAAAGACCCGGTCCTCGGATTCCTTGACGGCGGCGTCGGGGAGACCAACCAGAATCAGGTTGGGAATGCCGTATTCACCGGTGTTGACTTCGACCTGGACGGAGACGGCATCGATGCCCAGCAGGGCAGCGGAGCCGATAGTGGCTAACATGGACTGAGGCGGGAGGAGGAGGTTGGTTAGACCAATCCGGCCTGCAAACGTCGCTGGACTTCGATGATGTTGTCCTCGACCGCCTGTAAGTAAGGATTGGTTTGGCCCGCTGTCGTCAAATAGCGATGCACACCCCCGGCCTCGAAGTCGAGCATGGGGCGCACATAATTTTTCCAGAAAGCCGGGGTCTGCTCCATCATCTCTTTCAGGCTGTGATAGGGACGCTTCTCGGAAGAGAGGTGTTCGAAGGAGAAGGCCTCCTCGAATTCCCGGTAAAGGGCGGCGAGCTTGTCGACGTAGTCCGGTGCACTCATCTGGGCCAGGTAGTCGGCGGTCACCAAGATGAAGGCAAACTGGCGGCCCTGCTCGCTGCGGAAGGTGATCTGGCTGATCTTGCTCCGCGGGCCGGTACAGATGATGGCCGAGCAGATGTCCTCGATCTCCGTCGCGGTCACGCCCATGCGAGGCAGGTAGTCGCGGGCAAAATCGCAGCTCCGGCGCTCATGGACAAAGGTGTATTTCGCACCGCTGCCATTCTTGTCGCTGTTGGGCCGCAGGTAGCCGGTGTCATGGAGGAGGGCGGACATCACGGCGAGTTCCCAATCCCGCTGGGTCAGCACCGGTTTGTCCGGCGTACGGCTGCGACCTTGCAGAATCGCGACCAGGCACCACGTCGCCTGCAACGTGTGTTCGTAGTCGTGGTAGTGCATGTCGATGGCCTGGTAGCCGGCGTATTCTCCGGCGAACATGCCCTGGACATCGGCAAACAGACGGTCGAGCAGCGGGAAGCTGCTCTGGGCTCCAATGCCGGCAAAAGCATCTTTGACGGCGAGGACCACCGCCGCAGGGTTCTTGGTGTCAATGGAGTGGGGTGGTACCATCCGCCGGGGAAATTGGAGTTGCTCACCATCTGCCGCAAGCCCATAGTCTTAAAGAAGAAGAAATGGTTAACAGTTCCAACCTGATTGTTGGGCTGACGGGGGGAATGGGCAGTGGGAAGTCGACCGCCGCCTCCCTGTTCGCCGAGTGCGGATTCCGCCGTCTTGATGCCGATCAGACGATCCGCGACGAAGTCCTGCCTGACCCGGAAGTGGTCCGGGCGATCGTGGAGCGTCTGGGTCCGGACATGGTGGATGAAGCCGGTGTCGTGCGCCGACCCCGGGTGGCCGAGGTCGTTTTTGCCGATCCGGTGAAGCTGCAATGGTTGGAATCCCTGCTGCATCCCCGGTTGTTGAGCCGTTGGAGGGCGATTTTCGCGGCCGCGGAAGGGGAGGCCTTTATTGTCGAAGTACCCTTGCTCTTCGAAAAAGGGCTGGAGAATTGGTTTGATTTCATCGTGTGTGTGGCCACAGGCTCTGCGACGCAATTGAGGCGGCTGGAGCAACGCGGCATTTCCCCGGAACACGCCCGCCAGCGTCTGGTCAAGCAACTGCCACTGGCCCGCAAATGCGAGTTGGCAGACCACGTTCTCCTGAATGACGGCACCCCCGAATTTCTTCGAGAACAGGTTAATGCCCTGGCTGACCGCCTCTTGAAATATCAACCCTCCCGGCCCAACAGCCGCCTTCATGTCCGTCCCTCCTAAATCCGAAGAGGATAATAGCAAACCCGCCGCTTCATCTGAATCGGCCGAAACCAAGCGCGCCCCGCGTACCCGGTCCCGACTCTACCGGGCCAAAGCGACCAAACCCGCGAAGGCGACCAAGACTTCAAAAGCGGCGAAGGCAGCGGCCGAAGCCGCGCCGGCTCCCGCCGAGGTCGCGCCGGCATCCGCGCCCCGCAAGGAAGAGCCCGTGCAGATGGAGATTGCGCATGCCCCGCAACCGGAACCGCAGCCGCAGCCCGCGCCGGCTGCCCCGAGTGAGCCCGCACCAGCTGAGTCCTCCGCTCCGGCCGCGCATGCCGACCAGCCTTCCGCATCCCAGCAGGGCGGACACGGCGGCCAGGATGACGGCGGCGGAAATGGCGGTGGTCATTATCAAGGCGGTCAAGGCGGCCAAGGTGGCGGCGGCGGCAAATGGGGCCGGCGTCAGCGTGGCAAACATTTTCAAGGTGGCGGCGGTGGTGGTGGCAAGTGGGGCAAGCCGGGTTTCCAACCCGGCGGCGGCAGCAACAAGCCGCCCCAACCGTTGCCGCCGAAGGAAGTCATCATCTATGGCGATCTCCCCGATCCCGCCCGCTTCGCCAGCATGGAAGCGATCGAGAAGGTCGCGGCCGAGATTGCCTCCGGCGCCGGCGAGCCCATCTGGCTCAATGAACTTTATGCGCTCAACCACGCCGACCTGATCGCCTTCGCCCGCAAACTGGGGGCGAAGATCGAAGGGGCGCCCACCCGCCGGCAACTGCTCTCGCAGGTGTTTGCAGCCGCGGTCGAGCAGAAGATCCCGCTGCTTGATCGGGGTTACATCGACCAGACGGACCGAGGCATCAGCTTCATCGTCCACGAGGATGTGAACTACCGGCTCTACCCCGAGGATGCCTATCTCCCGGAGATTTTCGTGAAACAGCTCGGCCTCAAGCGGGGCCACGCCGTCGAGGTCCAGGTGCAGGCGCCCCAGAACAATGAGCGCTGCCCGTCGGTCATCGCCATCCGCAAGGTCATGGGCGGTGATCCCGCCGCGATCACCACGATCAAGCCCTTCGAGGAACTCACGCCCTATTACCCGTTGAAGCGGATCTGGCTGGAAATCCAGGGACTCAAGGATGTCTCCATGCGCATGGTGGACATCATCACCCCGATCGGCTTCGGCCAGCGCGGGCTGATCGTGGCCCCGCCGCGCACGGGCAAGACGATCCTGATGCAGAACATGGCCAACGCCATCGCGGAGAACTCCCCGGAGGCGAAGCTGATCATTCTGCTCGTGGATGAGCGTCCCGAGGAAGTCACCGACTTCAAGCGCCACTGCAAGGGCGAGGTCGTCAGCTCGACCTTTGACGAGGCGCCCGAGAGCCACATCCATTGTGCGGAGATGGTCATCGAGAAGGCCCGCCGTCTCGTCGAGCACGGCGAGCATGTCGTGATCCTGCTCGATTCCATCACCCGTCTGGCCCGCGCCTACAACGCGCTGGCTTCCAATAGCGGCAAGATCATGTCCGGCGGCCTCGAGGCCAACGCCCTGCAGAAGCCCAAGCGCTTCTTCGGTTCGGCGCGCAACATCGAGGGTGCCGGCAGCCTCACCATCATCGGCACCGCCCTCGTGGACACCGGCAGCCGCATGGACGAGATCATCTTCGAGGAGTTCAAGGGCACGGGCAACAGCGAGCTCCACCTCGACCGCGACCTTGTCAACAAGCGCATCTTCCCCGCGATCAACATCGACAAGAGCGGCACCCGCAAGGAGGAGCTGATCTATCACCCGGACGAGCTGCTCAAGATCTACGCCCTGCGCCGCGCCATGCAAGGCGTGCCCGCGGCCGACTCGATGGACATGCTCATCCAGCGCCTCAAGAAGACGAAGACCAACTCCGAATTCCTCCTGAGCCTGAACCGCTGATCCCGCCTCTGCGGGAACGGCCCACGCCGTGACCACCGCCCCCGATCACCTTCTGCAACTGGCCCGCCAGCACGGCGTGGCGGTCGAAGGGATCGGGCGTGGCGAAATCGGGCGGGCCCTCGCCCAGGTGCTGGGCCTCGCCTGGGTCGAGCTCGGCGACCGCGTCATCCCGGCAGAACTGCTTACGGCGGTGCCCCGCCGTTTTGTTCTCGCGAATACCGTCATCCCCTTTGCGCAGGCCGCCGGGGTGCTGCACGTCGCGCTGGCCGACCCCACGGATACGGGGGTGCTGGACGACCTTGCGCACCTGACGGACAGACCGGTGTTGCCGGTCCTGGCAGAGGAAGAAGACATCCGCCGGGCGATCGCCCGGGTGTATGCCCACGACCTCAGGGAAGAGGCGGCCGAGGCGGCCCACTCCCGGGTCCCGTTTGCCGACGCAGGGGATGCGGTCGCCATCGATGCCAACGATGCGCCGGTCATCAGACTGGTGCACGAGCTGATTGCCGGGGCGATCCGGAGTCGCGCCTCAGACATTCACCTAGAACCGCTGGAGCGTCGCTTCCGCGTACGCCACCGCATCGACGGGTTGCTGCAGCCTGCGGATTCCCCGGACAAGTCCCTGCAGCTTCCCGTGGTCTCGCGTCTCAAGATCATGGCGGGGCTGAGCATTGCGGAAAAGCGGGTGCCGCAGGACGGGCGCATCCAGGCCGAGGTGGACGGGCGCACTCTGGACCTCCGCGTTTCTACACTCCCAACCGTGCACGGAGAAAGCGTGGTTATGCGGGTGCTCGATCCAACCAGCCTGCGGCTCGGTCTCCCGGAGATCGGTCTGCTGCCGGACGATGAGGCTGTGCTGGCGGAGCAGATCAGTGCACCGGACGGCATCATGCTGGTGACGGGCCCCACGGGTTCCGGGAAAACCACCACGCTCTACGCCGGGCTACATCTGCTGAACAAGACGGATCGCAAGATCATCACGGTGGAGGACCCCGTCGAGTACCAGATCGCCGGAATCAACCAGGTGCCGGTCAACCCGGCGACCGGACTGACCTTTGCCGCCGCCCTGCGCGCGATTCTGCGGCAATCGCCCAATCTGGTCATGGTCGGCGAAATTCGGGACCGGGAAACGGCCGACATCGCCCTGAATGCCGCGCTGACGGGCCACATGGTTTTCAGCACGCTCCACACGAATGACGCCCCGTCGGCGGTCATGCGCCTGATCGACATGGGCGCCCGCCCGTTTTTGGTGTCGGCGGCGTTGCGTTCCGTGGTGTCACAGCGGCTGGTGCGGCGCATCTGCTCCCGGTGCCGCCAGGCGCACCAACCCAGCCCCCGCGAGTTGCAGGCCCTGGGCGTGGATCCGACCCGGCTGGCCGCCGCGCAATTTGCCCGGGGGGCGGGGTGCCCGGCCTGCCAGGGTACCGGGTACCGGGGCCGCATGGGGATTTTTGAAATCCTGCTCATCGACGACCCGTTGCGGGCCATGATTTACGACAATGTCACGGCTGCCCGCTTGCGCCAGCAGGCCCGGCTTGCTGGGATGCGCACCATGAGAGAAGATGGCGTGCGCAAAGTTCTCGCCGGCCTCACCACAATCGAAGAGGTTGTGTCCGCCACCGCCGCTGATCATCCTTGAATCCACTCCTTTAACCCATCCAACGCATGAGCTATGAAATGAACGATCTCCTCGAGCTGGTCGTGGAGCAGAAGAGTTCCGACCTCCACCTGCAGGTGGGGGTACCGCCCTGTCTCCGCCTGCGCGGCAGCATGACTCCCATCGACGGTCCCGAGCTCACCTCGGAGGATACCGAGAAGCTCATGCTCTCGATCACGCCGGACAACCACATCCAGAATGTGAAGCTCAACGGCGGCACCGACTTTGGTTTTGCCTATGGCGACAAGGCCCGTTTCCGCGTCAGCGTGCTCAAGGCCAAGGGACACTACGGTCTCGTGCTCCGGCAGATTCCGAATCAGTTGTTCGATCTCCGGGCCATCGGCATGCCGGACAAGATCAAGGAACTGCTCTACCGTCCCCGCGGCCTTTTCCTTGTCACCGGCCCCACGGGCTCCGGCAAGTCCACCACGCTCGCCTCGATGATGAATTACATCAACGAGAACCGTGACGGCCACATCATCACGATCGAGGACCCGATCGAGTATTACCACCCGCACAAGAAATGCGTCGTGACGCAGCGCGAGGTTGGCTCCGATGTGCCGAGCTTCTCCGAGGCCATCCGCCGCGCCCTGCGTCAGGACCCGGACGTGATTCTCGTCGGTGAATTGCGCGACCTGGAGACGATCGAGGCCGCCATTTCCGCCGCCGAGACGGGCCATCTGGTGTTCGGGACGCTGCACACGAACAGTGCGGCCAAGACGGTCGACCGTATCGTCGACGCCTTCCCGGCCAACATGAAGGAGATGATCCGGACCCAGCTTTCGACGTCGATCATCGCGGTCATCTCCCAGACATTGTGCAAGAAGAAGACCGGCGGCCGGATCGCGGCGTACGAGATCATGGTCAATACCTCGTCCATCGCCTCGCTCATCCGCGACAACAAGACGTTCCGCATTCCCTCCGACATCCAGACCGGTGCCAATCTGGGCATGATCACGCTCGACACCCACCTGATGAGTCTGGTCAACCGGGAGCTGATCGAGCCCGACGAGGCCTTGGAGAAATCCCAGGAGCCGGTCGCGATGAAGGACAAGCTGCTGAGCATGGGTTTCAAGCTGCGCGAAATCTAACCACCCCAACCATCACCCGGCCCGGGCCTGGCCGGTTTCCTCATGTACGAGGGACACGACCAGGCTATTTACGACATTCTCTCGGCTCATCCGGCAGGCGGCGGTACCGCCCTGCAGGACGTCTGGCGGCAGCACACCGGCGCGGGACCGTCCTTTGCGAGCGTGGTGGTCGAGCAAGGCCTGTTCACGCCGGCGGAGTTGCTGTCCCGGGTCGCGCAACACCTCGGCTGGGGATGTGCCGCCAGTCTGCCGGAAAGCCTGTCACCGGAAGTGGTGGCGGCGTTGGAGCCCGGTCTGGCCCGCGTACATCAGATCGTTCCGCTCGCGGTGAGCGCCGAGGCGGTGACGGTCGCGGCGCTGGATCCGTTCAAACAACATCTGCGCGAAGATCTCGCTTTTGCGCTCGGGGTTAATGTCGTTTGGGTGGTCGCACCTCCTGAGCAGATCACCGGGCTTTTGCGAAAACACTATGGGGAGGGCGCGGCCTGGGAAGGGGCACCGCTACCGCTTGCAGCTGAGAAACCGGATGTTGCCCTGACGGAAACCGACCTGGAAAAACTGGCCGGTCAGCCACCCATCATCCGATTCGTCAACCTGGTGCTGGCCCAGGCGGTCCGGGACCGGGCGTCCGATATCCATTTCGAACCGTTTGCCGATGAGTTTCGCATCCGCTGCCGGGTGGACGGCACGCTGAAGGACCTGCCACCGCCTCCGGTCTCGCTCGCCCTGCCGGTCATCTCGCGCATCAAGGTGCTTGCCAATCTCAACATCGCCGAGCGCCGGCTGCCGCAGGATGGCCGCATGCGGCTTCCGTTGGGCGGCCGGACCGTCGATCTGCGGGTATCGACCCTGCCGACCCAGTTTGGAGAAAGTGCCGTGCTGCGTATCCTCGACCAGAGCGCGGTCCGGCTGGACCTTGGGCAGTTGGGCATGCCGGCGACCGTGCGCGCGGCCGTGGAGGATGTGATCAGGGGACCGCACGGCATCTTCATTGTGACGGGACCCACCGGCTCCGGCAAAACGACGACGCTCTACAGCTGCCTCCGTGAGCTCAACACGCCGGACGTCAAACTACTCAGCGTCGAGGATCCGGTGGAATACGAGATCGAGGGCATCATGCAGGTCCCGGTCAATGTGCCTGCGGGACTGGGCTTCGCGCGCGCGCTCCGTACCTTCCTGCGTCAGGATCCGGACATCGTGATGGTGGGCGAGATCCGCGACGCCGAGACCGCCCATATCGCGATGCAGGCCGCTTTGACCGGACACCTTGTGCTCACGACCCTGCACACCAACGACGCTGCTTCGGCCGTGACGCGTCTGATCGACATGGGCATCGAGCCCTTTCTGCTCGCGTCGACCGTGGAGGCGGTGTTGGCGCAACGGCTGTTGCGAAGGATCTGTTCACGCTGTCGGGTCGGGCACGTGCCCACTCAGGCCCTCCTGCGACAACTCGGCCTGCCGCCCAAGGCGGATGGCGACTGGTGTTTTTATGCCGGGGCCGGCTGCGCCGATTGCCAGCAAACCGGCTACCGCGGCAGACTGGGTTTGTTTGAGTTGCTCACGGCGACGGAAGCCTTCCGGGACCGGGTGGTGCAGGGAGCTTCCCTGGTCGAAATCAGGCAACAAGCCGTCGCCGACGGTCTGGTGTCGCTGCGTGAGGCGGGGCTGGCGGCGATTTTGGCCGGCGAGACGACGGCGGAAGAAGTCCTGAAATACACCTAGCCCGCTACCCACAGCATGCCGCGATTCAAATACAGTGCGCTGGACGCGATGGGGGCCGAGAAGGCCGGGGTGTTGGATTCCGGCGACAGTCAGCAGGCGATCGCGGTGCTTCGGGGACAAGGTCTGTTTCCCACCACGGTGATCGAGCAGTCCGGCACGGGCGGCTCTGCGGGATCAGGGGGGCAGGTTGCGGCGTTGAGCGTGGGGAGGATTTCCTGGTTCTCCCGGGTGAACGCACGTGAGGTCATGGTCTTCACGCGGCAACTGGGCACGCTTTTGCACGCCGGCATGCCCTTGTTGCGGAGTCTGGAAGTGCTCGGTCGGCAGGAGCGCAACGCCGCCTTCCAGCGCATCATCGCGCAGGTGGCGGATGGCATCAGGTCGGGAGCGACGTTGTCCGATGCGCTGTCCCAGCAAGGCCGCGTTTTCAATCGGCTCTACATCAGCATGGTGAAGGCGGGGGAAGCTGGTGGCGTGTTGGACACGGTCCTGACGCGCCTTGCCCGGTTCCAGGAGAAAAGCCGGCAGGTCCAAGGCAAGGTGATGGCGGCCTTGGCCTACCCGATGATCGTGCTGGCCGTCGCCGTGGCGATTCTGGCTGGGCTGCTTCTTCTCGTGGTGCCCCGTTTCAAGCAGATCTTCGCCGACCTGCTCAAGGGCGCCCCGCTCCCGCCGCTGACGGAGGCCGTCCTGGGGTTGAGCACGACGGTGCAGCAGCATTGGGTGACGGTTTGCGGCGGCGTGGCGTTGGTGTTGGTGGGCCTGCGGATGATTCGCGCCAGTGCCGCCGGCGCGAGGGTGCTGGATAATGCCGTGGTGAAGCTGCCGCTCTTCGGGGATCTGGTCCTGAAGGCGATCATCGCGCGTTTTGCCCGCACGCTGGGTACCTTGCTGTCGAGCGGGGTGCCGATTCTGCCGGCCTTGGTGATCACCCGGGACACCTGCGGCAACGCCCGGGTCACCGACGCGCTGGCGCGGGTTCACGATCGCGTGAAGGCCGGAGCTCCCATGGCCCGGCCCCTGGATGAGACGGGGGTGTTTCCACCCATGGTCGCCAGCATGATCGAGGTGGGGGAGCATTCGGGCCAACTGCCCGAGATGCTCAACCAGATGGCCGACATCTATGAGGACGAGGTCGACAACGCGGTGGCGGGACTGAGTTCGCTGATCGAGCCGATCCTGATCCTTTTCCTCGCGCTGGTGGTGGGGACCATCGTGATCGCGCTGTTTCTGCCGATCATCAGGATCGTGCAGATGCTGACCTGAACCCGCGCCCGGTTCGCCGGTCAGAGTTTGTACTGCCAGACCAGCAGAAACGACAGGCTCACCCACATGATGAGGAGGAGCGGTGTGCCCACCAGCAGGAAGTCGGAGAACTTGTAGCCACCCGCGCTGAACACGAGCAGGTTGGTCTTGTAGGCCATCGGCGTCGCGTAGCTCATGTTGGCTCCGAAGATGACGGCCAGCACGAAAGGAGCGGGGGGCAGTCCCAGCTGGTTGGCGATACTGACGGCGATCGGCGTGCCGATCACGGCCGCGGCATTGTTGGACACCACGTTCGTCAGGAGGCCCATGAGCAGCATGAGGCCGCTCAGGATCACGGGGTTCGGGAGGCCCGAGGCGCCGGCGACATAGAGCTGGGCCAGATAATGGGCCCCACCGGTTTTCATCAGGGCGAGGCCGAGGGCCAGACTGACTGCCACGATCAAGATAACCTGGGTGCTGAGGGCGTTTGCGGCATCCTCCCAGGTCAGGCATTTGGTGATGAGCATCAGGCCCATGCCGGTGAGCGCGGTGACGAAAATGGGGGCGAGACCGGTGGCCGCGGCGGCAACGACCAGAAACATGATGAGCAGGGCCAGGGGGGCCTTCTTGGTGTGCGGCACATCGGTGGTGGCGTCCAGGACGAGGTATTTGCCGCGTTCCTTCAGCTCGGCCAGACTTTCAGCGCCGCCCTGGGTGAGCAGCACGTCGCCCGCCTGAAGCACGATGTCGCCGATGTCGCCCTTGGCGGAGACGTTGCGGCCCCGGGCCCGATGAAGGGCAAGCACCACCAGGCCGGCTCGCTCTGCAAAGCGCGCCTGCTTCAACGTCGTGCGATGCAGGCGGGAGTCTTCCGTGATCACAATCTCGGCCAGCTGCTGGTCCTCCGCCGAGAGCGGATGGTCTTCGGTCACCTCTTCCTCGCCGGCGCCATAGAGCTTTGCCCCGAGGGCCTGTTCGAATTCCTTCAGGTGTTCGGGCGTGTCCCGGACGTGCAGGCGGTCTCCGGCCTGCAGCCTGGCCTTGGCGTGCCGGTTGAGCGTCAGGCCCTCGCCGCGCTGGATGGAAAGAATCTTCATGCCACCCGCCTTCTTCAGGACCTCCTCGACGGTCTTGCCGTTGGCATAGCCTTCCTCGCTGAGGCTGAGGCGGGCATCAAAGACCCGGCGGGAACTGTCACCCAGCAGGGTTTTGCGCTCGGGGAGGAGCCGGGGGGCGACAATCCAGAGATAGGCGATACCGATCGCGCCTGCCACCACCACGGGAAGGGCAAAATCAAACATGCCGAACCGGGGCAGGCCCAGGTCCGCGGCGATGGATACGACGAGCAGGTTGGTCGACGTGCCGATGGTCGTGGCCATGCCGCCGAGCAGCGTCGCCAGTCCCATGGGCAGCAAGATGCCCGAGGAGGACTGCTTGGCGCGGAGGGACACGCCAATGAGGATCGGCAGCAGCATCACGACGATCGGGGTGTTGTTGAGAAAGGCGCTGCAGATGGCGCCGACGATCAGCGTTACCAGAAAGGAGAGTTTGGGGCTGGCCGTCCACATCCGGGCCAGCAGCGCGGCGAGAGGGCGCAGCGCGCCGGTGGTTTCCATGCCTTTGCCCATGATCATGAGCGCACAGATCGTGATGAGGGCCTCGTGGCCGAATCCGGAGAAAAATTCCGCCGCGTGCAGCTGGACGCCTTCGTTCTGGTAGGGAAACAATTCAAACCCCAGCACGAGGGCGATGAGGATCAGCAGCGAGGAGGTTTCCAGCGGAATCCGATCCCGGGTGAACAGAAAGAAGGCCACGCCCACCAACAGCAGGACGGCGAGGGCATGAAGGTCGGGCAGAGGGGGCATGGGGAGAACGCGGGCGGTGGGGTTACGGCAGGGTCTACACGATTGCATCCCGACTCTGACTCAAACCTGTTCGATCCGGGTTGAAGGTCAAACCATCGTCCGGGGTCCGTCGATCGCGCTGAATCGCAGACTGCAAACCTGAACAGTCGCGTCAGGGTCCGGGCGCCATCGGCAGCTCAAACCAGAAAACGGAGCCGCCGGATTCGGGGAAATCCGCCCCGACGCTCCCGGCGTTGGCTTCGACGAGCTGCTTGACGATGGAGAGTCCGAGCCCGGTGCTTTCCTCGCCGGCGGTGGGTTTGTTGCTGAGGCGGGCGAACTCCTTGAAGAGTTCCGGGCGCTCGGAGGGAGGTATGCCCGGACCACTATCCGCCACCTCGACGCGGATCCGCAGATCGCGCGCCCGGGTGCTGATCTTTACACTGCCACCCACGGGCAGGAACTTGAGGGCGTTGCTCACGTAGTTCATCAGCGCCTGATAAGCGTGGATGGCATCGCAGGCTGCGGCGGGCAGGGAATCGTCGAGTTGCAGTTCCAGAATCGCTTCCTTGCGCTCGATGGCGGGCTCGTTCTGGCCGGCCACGGCGCTGGCAATCACGTTGAGGTGGGCCGTGCGAGGCGTGCCGTTGGTCACATCGTCCGGTCGACGCACATTCAGGAACGTGTCGATGATTCTGCGCATCTGGATCGCCGAGGCGTGGATGTTTTCCATATATTGGGCGATTTCCGGGGGCATCGGTTTGCGACGGGAAAGCTCGCCCGACATGAGAATCAGGCAGAGCGGATTGCGGAGATCGTGGCTGGCGATGCGCATGAACCGCTCGGTCTTGGCCAGTTGGGTTTCAACCTCCTGACGCAGCTGGCGGAGCGTGAGGTGGGTGGTGATGCGGGCGAGCACCTCCTCGTGCTGGATGGGCTTGGTGATGTAATCGACGGCACCGGCGTTGAAGGCGCGGACCTTCTCCGCGGTTTCCGTGAGTGCGGTCATGAAGATCACTGGGATGCCGCGGGTCGCGGGATTTTCCTTCAGGCGCTGACAGGTGGCGAAGCCATCCAGGCCGGGCATCATGACATCGAGCAGAATCAGATCAGGGAGGGTGCGCGTGGCCTGGGCGATGGCATCCTCGCCGTCCTCGGCCACCATCAGACGGTGGCCGGTGCCGCTCAGGCAGTCGACCAAGACGCTGAGGTTGGCGGGCGTGTCATCGACGAGCAAAATCGTGGCGGTCATGGATTGGGTGAAGGGGAAACGGAACGATAGCGGGCCAGGAATTGTCGGATGGCCTTCATCTTGAAGCGCGCGGCCAAGTCGGTGACGGCTTGGGCGAACGGAGCCAGCCGCGCGTCCCGGGAGGCGAGCTGGTGGGCATGATCCCGCACGGCGAGGACGTCGCCTTTGGATGCCAGGTCGAACAGGACATCGATATCCTCGCTGGTCGGTGCAAAGGGAAGGTGCGGAAACGGTGAGGCGGTGTCCCTGCTGGGCGTGGTTGATTCAATCCACGCCAGGCCGAGGTGCTTTTCCATCAGTTGGAAAAGCTCTTCCTCGCGGAATGGTTTGGAGAGGAACGCCGTGCAGCCCGCCTCGAAGGAAGCCAGGCGCTGGATGTTTTGGGTGCTGGCCGAAATGCCGATGATGCAAGGCGGATGGTCACCGGACTGGTCGAGAATCGTCCGCGATGCCGCCAGGCCGTCGACCTGCGGCATGCGCAGGTCCATCAGAATGAGGTCGGGCCGCTGATTCTGCACGGACTTGATCGCCTCACCGCCGTCGGCGGCCGTAGCGGTCGTGAATCCCAGCGGTTCCAGCAGATCACACAGGAGGCGGCGGTTGGCCTCATGGTCGTCGACCACGAGCACGTGGCGACGGGGACCGGTGTAGCCCGTGACGCGACGGGGACTGGGTGCGCTGGGGACGCGAGCGCTGGCCGCCGCCTCCGGCAAGCGCAGCTCGAACCAGAAACGAGTTCCCCGGCCCGGGCGGCTATCCACTTGGAGGGTCGATCCCATCTGTTCGAGGATGTTGCGACTGACGTTGAGTCCCAGGCCTGTGCCGGTGGTGCGCTGCTCGACGTCACCGAGCTGGGCAAAGGGCTCGAAGAGCCGCGGAAGATCCTCGGGCCGGATGCCCGGCCCGGAGTCGCTGACGGAGAAACGCAGGGCCTCACCGGCGCGCTCGATGGAGAAGATCACGCCGCCTTCGCGGGTAAACTTGATGGCGTTGCTGATGAGGTTGAGCAGCACCTGCCGCAACCGCTGGGTGTCGGCGCGGACGACTTCCGGCAGGTCCGGACTGAAGGACGTCTCCAGAAGCAGGTTCTTTTCGCGGGCCCGGGGGATGAAGATTTCCGTCAGGCTGCGGACAAAGTCAGCGAGGTCGAAATCGACGGGGTGAAACTCGAGCTTGGACGCCTCGATCTTGGCCAGGTCGAGCACGTCGTTGATCAGGGCGAGCAGGTGGTCGGCCGACTGATGGATGATGCTGATGCCGTCGCGCTGTTTGGGGGTGAGGGTGCCATCGCGACCGAGGATCTGCGTGTAGCCCAGAATGCCATTGAGCGGGGTACGCAGCTCGTGGCTCATGCTGGCGAGAAACTGGGACTTGGCCCGGTTGGCGGCGTCCGCTGCATCACGGGCCTCGGAAAGGACGCGGGCGGCCTCGCGGGCGGCGGTGACGTCGGCGGCGACGCCCTCGAAATGGCTGATCCGGCCCTGCTCGTCTCGGACCACGCGAACCGACTCGGAAAGCCGGATGATCGTGCCGTCGGCCCGGACGACGTCTGATTCAAATTCCGGCACGACGTCGGTGTCCTTGATGAGTTTCAGGAACTCGGCGCGCCGGTTCGGATCGGCGTAGATCTGGCGGCCTATGTCGGTGACCCGCACCATGAGCGAAAACGGCGAGCTGTACCCGAGAATGCGGGCGAGGGCGGCGTTGGCGCGCAGGAAGCGGCCGTCGGGCGTCGCCTGGTAAATGCCTTCGAGGGCATTCTCAAAGATGCCGCGGTACTGGCGTTCCGCGCGCGTGAGCGCCTCCTCCGCCTGCCGGCGTTGGACGGCAAGGGCCGCCTGGTCGGCCACGAAGGTCAGCAGGCGGAGTTCCTCCTCACCGAAGGCCTGGGGGTTGTCGTAGTCCTGGACGGCAATGACGCCGATGGTGCGCCCGTCGATGATGAGCGGGGCACCCAGTCGCTGGGCGGCGGGCTTTTCGAGCGGCTGATACGGGCCGAGGCGGCTGAGCACCGCCTCGAGTTCCGCCGTGCCCAGCATCGCCGGTTTCCCGTTGTTGATGATGTACTCGGTGAACCCGTTTGCCGGGGCCCGGGAAGGCGCCTCGGGGACGAACTCGTCCACGAAGTAGGGGAAAGTCAGTTCGGTGCCGTCGGCGCTGATCAGGGCCACGTAGAAATTCCGGGCCGACATCAGTCCGCCGATGATCCGGTGCAATTCGGCAAAGAGAACGTCAAGGCTGCGTCCGCCGAGCACTGATTGGGAGATGGCGTAGGTGGCCGCCTGAAAACGTTCGCGCCGGTGGCGGTCCGTGAGATCCATCGCCGTGATCAGCATGCAGGGGCGGCCGTTCAGTTCGATGACATCCACGTTGAGCGAGACGTAACGCGGCTGGCGCGCCTTGGTGTAAAAGGTGGCCTCGTAGTCGCGGACCGATCCGGTGCTCTTCAGGCGCTCCATGAATGAGCGGCGATCCTCGGCCCGGGGCCAGATCCCCAAATCGAGAGAGGTTCGTCCGAGGACCTCGGCCCGCGTCCAGCCAGCCGTGCGCAGGAAGGCCTCGTTGGCTTCGAGGACTTTGTTGGACTCGAGGGAGACGATCGCCATCAGGGCGGGACTGGCGTTGAAGGACTTGGTGAAATACTCGGCGGATTCCCGCCGGGCCTCATCCGCCTGCCGGCGTTGGACGGCGAGCGCCGCCTGGTCCGCCACGAAGGTCAGGAGGCGCTTCTCCTCCTCCCCGAAGGCGGTGGCATTGTGGTAATCCTGCACCGCGATGACCCCGATGGTGCGCTGGTCGATGATCAGCGGAGCGCCCAGCCAAAGCTTCGCCGGCTGTCCCAAGGGAGTGTAGCGGCTGTCTTCGCGGATGATCTCAGCCAGACCTTCGGCGTTCGCCAGCAGCGCCCGGCCGGTATCGAGGACGTACTCGGTGAAGCCGCGGCCCGGCTTGCGGGGCGGGGGCGGGGGCGAGGTTTCGTCGACAAAATACGGAAACGCCAGGAGGCTCCGATCCTGGCTCATCAACGCGACGTAGAAATTGCGCGCCGACATCAGCGTGCCGATGATCCGGTGGAGCTCGGCAAAGAGGGCGGTCAGGTTGCCGCCGGTGAGAAACACCCGCGAGATCTGGTAGGTTGCCTCCTGGACGCGTTCCCGGCGCCGCCGGTCGGTGATGTCCAGCGCCACGGTGAGCATGCAGGGCTGGCCATCCACCTCGATCAGATCGGCGGTCAGGAGGACGTCGCGCGAGGTGCCGTCGCGCATGCGGAACTCGGCCTCGAAGTCGCGCACCTGTCGCTCGGTGCGGACCCGCTCGAGGAACTGGTCGCGTTGCGCCGGCTTCAGCCACAGTCCCAGTTCGAGCGTGGACCGGCCGATGATCTCCTCCCGGGAATAGCCGGTGCTCTGGAGAAAGGTGGTGTTCACCTCGATCAGCCGTCCGTCGACCGCGCTGGCGATCGTCATCACCGCCGGATTCGAGAAGAATGACTTGGTGAAGTACTCGCGAGATTCCCGGTTGAAGGCCTCGCTCCGCCGCAGGGCATCCCGCGTCAAGGCGAGCTGCTGCTCAAGCTCGGCGAGACGCGACTGGAGATCTCCGGGGGAGGGCGGTTCCATGGTGAAGGAAGCAGAGGAAGGAAAAAGTTAAACGGGGCGCTGGCAACGGCGGACTTGGGTCCGTCGGGCCAGGCCCCGGTTGAGTTCGGCCGGTCTTCAGGGACCGGGAGAGGGGATCAGTTGTGTGCGGAAGCGGCCGTGGCGGGCTGCAGGGACTTGAGGTAGGCGACGACGGCGGTGGCATCGGCCTCGTTGAGCCGATAGCTGGGCATCGGCGGCAGGGGCCTCGAGCCGTCGGGCCGCAGACCGGTCATCAGAAACTTGACGCCCTGCTCCTTTGTCATGGAAGGCAAACCGGCGATGGCCGGTGAGGCGGGTGCCCAAGGCATCTCGATGGTCGGCTTGAACATCAGGACGGAGCCCATGAGCCAGAGGCTCATGTTGGGCTCGCCCTTCTCGGACATCGGGGTGTGGCAATCAGCGCAGAGGCCGAGGCCGGTGACGATGTACTGGCCGCGCTCGATGAGCGCTTTCTCGCTGTGCTTGGCAGCGTGGGCATTGACGAGGCCGCCCAAGAGGGCGGCAGTGATGAGGAGGTATTGGACTGTTTTCATAGGTAAGGAGGAAAAGTGGGTGGAAAGATATCCGGTTAGCGGTGGTGGACCGATCGGGGAGCGATAATCGCGAGAGTCAGGAACCCGGCCCGGACCAAGGCATGGAACAGGGCCGGAAGTGGCATCAGGTGAGGGCGCATAGGAGACGGAGGGTCAGCCAGGCAGCACCGATGACGGTGCTGAGTAAGGCGAAGGCGATGAGGGGAGAGGCCGGTGCAGGCTGGTTCGGGACGGTGTGCATGGGATGAATGTCGCAGATGCGTAAGAGGATCAGGCTGTGGCGCGGATCTGTCGCGCGAGGCTTTCCTCGCCACCCGCTTTCAATGTCTCCGCGAATATCCAGTAGGCCTCGGCCCACGCACTTTGCAGGTCGTTGGTGAAGGCGTCACCGAGGACGCGAGCGAGCGCCCAGAGCAGGGCCTCACCGATCGTACGATAATTGTTTTCGGTGAGGTGGTAGGCGGCATACCGGAGGCCAAGCCGATGAACGGAAGGGACCAGACGGTCGAAGCGGTGGAGGTGTTTGACGGTCAGCGCGACCAAGGCCATGAGCTTGCGACCCTCGACGGTCAGGTTGCCTTGGAAAACGGCCCGCATGCGCGGATCCAGCTCAAATAGCCGGGAGTAGAACTGGGCGGCGGTCTGCTCGGAGACGGGGGCAACCTTCTGAAAGGAGGTCTGGAGGAGGGTGATTTCACGCGGGGTCATGGAAGTTTATGTTTGAGGGATGCGGTTGGTTGATGACTGATCATGCCAGAAAGGACGGGCTGGCGCCATGGGCCGGCCGACGGTGGCCGATCGGCTAAGGTCGCCGCGTTGCATCGGGCGCGCACGCGATCGTGCGTCCCCGCAACGCAGCGGGTGTGTCACCATCCGAGCGGCCGCTTTACTTCATGCTGTCCGCTGATCAATCTGCCCCGCATGGCCAAGATCCTGATAATCGACGACGATGCGAAAATGCGCCGGGTCATCGGGTCTATTCTGGTCGGAGACGGTCATGAGGTCCGGGAGGCTCGCAACGGTCGCGAAGGCACGGAAATGGCCCTGCAGGAACCGCCGGAACTGATCATCTGCGATGTGACCATGCCGGAAATGAACGGCCATCGCGTGCTGGAGAAATTGCGAGGGGATCCCTCGACGGCCGGCGTGCCGTTTATCTTTCTCACGGGCTGGGGCGAGCGGGAGGATTTGCGCACGGGGATGAACCTCGGGGCGGATGACTATCTGGTGAAACCAGTGGCGCCGGACGAACTCAGCGCCGCGGTGTCCGCCCGGTTGCAACGACACCGGCTGACGGGCGCGCCACGGGGAACGTCGGTGGCCGAGGCCACGCCGGAAAAGATCGCGACCGCGCTAGACCTGACGGCCCGCGAGGCGGAAATCCTGTCTTGGGTCGTGAAAGGGAAGACCAATCCCGAGATCGGAATCATCCTCGGCATCCAGCTCACGACCGTGAAGAAGCATCTGGAAAGCACTTTCCGCAAACTCGGGGTGGAGACCCGCACGGCGGCCGTTACGCATGTGCTCGAGATGCTTAACGGGTGACGCTCGCGCTCACCCGTTGCGGGCCTTTAGCTTCCCCACAGACGAGCGCGGCTTGAATTTCGGTCGCATTTTTTCGCGGTACGCGCTGGGTGATTGGCCAAAAACTGCTCCAAAGGCGCGGCTGAAACTGTAGATGGAGTTGAAGCCGCATTGTTCGGCGATCTCGGTGATCCGGAGCGGAGTCAGGCGGAGGAGTCCGCCGGCGCGCTCGAGGCGGAGTTGCCGGAGATGACGCCCGATGCTCACCCCGCAGGAAGCGCGGAAGCGGGCGCGCAAGTGGCTTTGGCTGATCCCCAGCTCGCGGGCGATTTCCTTGAGGCCCAGGGGGTGGCTGGTGTGATGGGCGAGTTGGTTGACGCGGGGCTCCAGCCCGGGATCGGCGGCGCCGAGACGATCCCGCCGGGGACTCGGCTGCTGCCGCTGCAAGCGGGCAAGCAGGAGGGCCAGCAGCAACGGGGGCAGCTCGGACATGCGCGCTTCCTGCAGGTAGGCCTGGAGCAGGTCGGTGACCAGGCTCCGCACCTCATCGTCCAGCGCGAAGGTGCGGTAACGGAGCGACTGCAAAGATTCCGCCTCGGCGAGGTCAAAGGTGATAAAGAGCCACCGGAGCCGGCGTTCGCCGTCCGCAAGGTAGTGATGGAATTGAAACGGAAAGATCAACAAGCCCTCCCCGGCGGCGAGCCGGATGACCTGTTGATCGACGCACACGGAAGCGGAACCCTGCAGTGCGAAGATCAGCACGAAGCGGTGGTGCAGGGCGCGGCCTTTCATCGGGCGGTTGAGCTCGGCGCTGGCGCGGCGATGGAAGCAGACGATGTTGTCGGGCAGCACCAGGGGGCCGGGGCGACGGCCAAAGAGCGGGTGCGTCGGACGGGGCAAATGCTCCACGAGGGACTCCAGACTGACTTGGGCTGGTTTTGTCATTTATGTTAAAAACAACATCGAATCTGCCATTTTCATCCGGCACGGCCAGAGCTAAGATGCCGTGCAGGAGTAAATCCCCATGAGCAACCCCATCACTCCCTTGGTCCGCAGTCCCGATGAACAGGTGCGCCTGGCTGTGTTTGCAGACAGCGGGCAGGCCGTCTGCGCCGTGGCGCAGGAAATCGCGGAGCTGATCCGTTCGCGGGCGAAGGAAGGTCGCGGGGTGGTGCTCGGGCTGGCCACCGGCTCCACGCCGGTCGGCTTGTACGCCGAGCTGGTCCGGCTGCATCGGGAGGAGGGGCTCAGTTTCTCCCAGGTGACGACCTTCAATCTGGATGAATACCACCCTCTGCCGCCGGAACATCCCCAGAGCTACCACCACTTCATGCGGGTGAACCTGTTCGATCACATCGACATTCCGGCCGCGCAGATTCACCTGCCGTCGGGAACGGTTCCGGCGTCCGGCGTCGACGCGCACTGTCAGGCCTACGAGGAAAAGATCCGTGCCGCCAGGGGCATTGATTATCAGATTCTGGGCATCGGGCGGTCGGGTCACATCGGGTTTAACGAGCCTGGGAGCCCGCAGGGGTCGCGGACGCGTCTGGTTGCCCTTGATCCGCTCACGCGTCGGGATGCGGCCGGTGATTTCGGCGGAGAGGAGTTCACCCCCCGGACCGCGCTGAGCATGGGGGTGGGGACGATCCTGGAGGCACGGCGGATCGTGCTGATGGCGTGGGGACGGCACAAGGCGGAGGTGGTGCGGGCGGCGGTGCAAGGGGAGATGAGCTCGCGGGTCACCGCGTCCTTTCTGCAGGAGCACCCCCAGGCTTTGTTTGTGCTGGATGAAGCGGCGGCCGGTGACCTGACGCGGTATCGCACGCCCTGGCTGACCGGGCCGTTGCAGGCCCAGGGACTTTCCTGGGATGAACGCATGACCCGCCGGGCCATCCTGTGGCTTTCCCGATTGCGGCAGAAGGCCATCCTCAAACTGACCGACGATGACTACAATGAAGCGGGTCTGCAGGACCTGCTGCGCGCCTATGGTTCGGCCTATGAGGTGAACCGCGCCGGGTTCTACCAGATGCAGCACACGATCACCGGGTGGCCCGGGGGCCGGGACCCAGACAAGGTGAAAGCGGGCGATGCCCCGGTGTGGCCTTTGCAAGGCCTCGCGGCCGGGGTGTTTCCCAAGCGAATCCTGGTCCTGTCTCCTCACCCGGATGACGATGTCATTTCCATGGGCGGGACGCTGTGCCGGTTGGTCGACCAAGGGCATGAGGTGCACGTGGCCTACCAGGTGACCGGGGCCGGCGCAGTCTCGGACGAGAGTCTCTGGCGCGCGCTGCTCTTCGCGCGGGACGCCGGTTTGGTGCCCGCGGGCCAGGCGACGGAAATCGAAGCCTGGTGTCGCGCCTTTGAAATGCAGCAACCGCTCCCCGGCTTGCCGGAGTTGTCGCGATTGAAGGGACTCGTGCGCCGGTTGGAGGCGAGGGCGGCAGCGCGGGTTTGCGGAATACCGCCCGAGCGGCTGCACTTCCTGGATCTGCCGTTTTATGAAAACCGTCCGCGTCAACTGGGCGCGGCTGACGGAGAGCGGATCGCGCAACTGCTGCAGGCCAGAAAGCCGCACCTGATCTATGCGGCCGGTGATCTCGAGGATCCTCATGGCACGCACCGGCTGTGCCTGGTGGCGCTCCGGGAGGCCCTGCGGCTCTGTGCCCGCGAGGCCTGGGTGGCGGAGACCGAGCTCTGGCTTTATCGGGGAGCGTGGGCGGCGTGGGCCCCGGACGAGATTGATCTGGCGGTCCCCCTCAGCCCCGATGAGGTGCTGCGCCGGCGTCGCGCGATTTTCCGCCATGAATCCCAGAAAGATCAGGCGCTTTTCCTAGGTGACGACCGTCGCGAGTTTTGGCAAAGGTCGGAGGACCGGGCGCGCCAGCTTGCCGAAGCGTACAACGGATTCGGTCTCGCAGAATACGAAGCCATCGAAGCGTTCAAACGATACCCCATCCATGAATTCATCCAAAAGGCCCGGCTCTAGCATGCGCGCTCACTGGTTCAGCCGACTATGCCTCGCTTGCGGGATGCTCTTTGCCCCGACCATTCTCATGTCCTCATCCGACGTTCCTGACCTGATGCCCCTGCCGATGAGCCTGCAGCGCGAAGCCGGGGTGTTCCGGCTCACGCCAGGCTTCCGCGTGGGGTTCGCCACCGGGCAAGACGACCGGCTCACCCGTGCGGTGAGCCGGACCTTGCGGGCGTGGGAAGAGCGCAGCGGTCTGGAGTTTTCCCGAAACAGCCGCGGGGACTACCTGCCGGCGGCCGAGGTCGCTTCGGCCGGACTGGTGATCGAATGCGCGAAGGATGCCGCCGAGTTTCCCCAACTGGGTGAGGACGAGAGCTACACGCTGATCGTGACTCCGGAACAGGTGCGCTTGCGCGCGGCCACCGGTCGCGGGGTGTTGCATGGACTGGCGACGTTGCGGCAGTGGCTGCAGGGTGATGCCTCGGGCTGGCACCTGCCGGCGGTCACGATCGAAGACCGGCCGCGTTTTCCTTGGCGCGGTTTGATGATCGATGTGTGTCGTCACTGGCAGCCGCTGCCGGTGATCAAGCGCAACCTCGACGCGATGGCCTTGGTGAAGCTCAATGTCCTCCATATCCACCTGACCGAGGACCAGGGATTCCGCATCGAGAGCAAGACGTTCCCGCGGTTGCACGAGCAGGGTTCGGACGGCAATTACTTCACCCAGGATGAAATGCGGGAGCTGATCGCCTACGCAGCGGACCGAGGCATCCGGGTGGTTCCGGAGTTTGACATGCCGGGGCATGCCACGAGCTGGCTGGTGGGTTATCCCGAGCTGGGCAGTGCGCCCGGACCGTATGTCATTGAGCGAAAGTGGGGCATCTTCGATCCGGTGCTCGATCCGACGAACGAGGAGACCTATCGCCTGCTGGAAGGATTCCTGGGGGAGATGGCGGCGCTTTTTCCCGATCCTTATCTGCACATCGGCGGAGATGAGAACAACGGGGTGCACTGGTCGGCCAATGCGAAGATCCAGGCCTTCATTCGCGAGCATCAGCTGAAGGACAACGCCGGTCTGCACGCCTGGTTCAACACCCGCGTCAACGCCATTCTCGTCCGGCACGGCAAGCGACTGGTGGGTTGGGACGAGATTCTGCATCCCGATCTGCCGGCCGGCAGCGTGGTGCATTCCTGGCGGGGACCGGAAGGCATCGCCGAGGCCACGGCCCGCGGCTTTGCGACGATCCTGTCGAACGGCTACTACATCGATCTCATGCACCCGACGGCGGATCACTACCTCAACGATCCGATCCCGCCCGGTTCGCGCCTGACTCCGGCGCAACAAAGCCTCGTGCTGGGTGGCGAAGCGACGATGTGGTCGGAGTGGGTGAGTCCGGAAACGATTGATTCGCGCATCTGGCCGCGCACGGCCGCGATCGCCGAGCGGCTCTGGTCGGACGCCTCCGTGCGCGATGTCCCGGAGATGTACCGGCGGTTGCAGAGCGTCAGCCAGCGATTGGAGGAGGCCGGACTGGGGCATGTGAGCTACCTCGACCCGGCGCTGCGGCGGCTGGCCGGCGTGCCCGTTTCCCCGGCGGAACTGGATGATCTGCGCGCTTTCGTTGATCTCGTGGAGCCGGTGAAGGTCTATCAGCGCGGGCAACAGCAGCCCGCGGCGACGCAGTTCACGCCGTTGACCGGAGTGGTGGATTGTGCCCGAGCGGACAGCGAGCCGGCCCGCCGGTTCAAGGACGCGGTTGATGGACTGTTGAAGAATCCGCGCTCCCCGGAGGCCGTCGCGGTGGTGGAGGGTCAGCTGGCCAGCTGGATGGAGCTGGCGCGACGGTTGCAACAGGGGGTGGTGTCGCGTGCGCCGCGCCTGCAGGAAGTTGGGCCCTTGCTTGACGCCATGCGCGAGGCTGGCGGCATCGGACAGGATGCGCTCGGGGTTCTCGCCGGTGGGCAACCACCGTCCGCGGACTGGGCGGCCGGCCGTCTGGCGGAACTGAAGCGGATCGCGCAACCTCACGCCGCGGTGGAACTGCCATTCATGCCCTCGATCCGTCGCCTGATTGAGGCGGCCGCCGCGCCCAAGGTCTAATCACCCCACGATCGCTTTCTCCCCATGTCCCATCCCTCAACGCCCAGCACCTCGCGCGGCTCCTATGTGCTCTCGATTGGTATCATCGGGGCTTTGTTTTTCATCTTCGGATTCGTCACCTGGCTGAATGGCACCTTGATCCCGTTTCTGAAGCTGGCGTGCGATCTGCAGACTGACGCACAGGCCTTGCTCGTGACGTTCGCGTTCTACATGGCCTACTTCTTCCTCGCGATTCCCTCTTCGTTCATCCTGAAGCGCACCGGCCTGAAGAATGGCATGTCGCTTGGTCTCGCGATCATGGCGATCGGTGCGCTGGTGTTCGTGCCTGCAGCCGCGGCGCGCAATTTCGGACTCTTCCTGACCGGGCTGTTTGTGCAGGGCATGGGGCTGGCCTTGCTCCAGACGGCGGCGAATCCCTACATCTCGGTGATCGGACCATTCGAGAGCGCAGCCAGCCGGATCAGCATCATGGGCATCTGCAACAAGGTGGCCGGGGCGCTCAGTCCGCTGATCCTCGGCGCGGTGGTGTTGAAGGGCGCGAGCGAGTCGGAGGCCCGCATCGCCGCAGCGGCTTCCGCGGCCGAGCGGTTGCAACTGCTCAACGATCTGGCCCAGCGGGTGGTCGCGCCTTACGTCGTGATGGCCGGGGTCCTTTTTCTACTCGCGCTTGGTATCCGGTTTTCGCCGCTTCCCGAGATCGATCCGGGCGCGGATCAACCGACCGACGGCACGGCCGCCAAGAAGCCAAGCATCTGGAAGTTTCCCCATCTGTTGCTGGGGGTGGTGTGCATCTTTGTCTACGTGGGAGTGGAAGTGATGGCCGGGGATGTCATCGGGCCTTACGCCAAATCCCTGGGCATGAGTCTGGACCAGACCAAGAACCTGACGTCGTACACGCTCTGGTCCATGGTGGCGGGTTACCTCGTCGGTGTGTTCATGATTCCCCGTTACCTGCGGCAGGAGACCGCCCTCAAGCTTTCGGCCCTCACCGGGATGGCTTTGGCCGTGGCGGCCTATGTCACGGAGGGACGGACGGCGATCACCTGCATTGCGCTGCTGGGTTTCGCCAACTCGCTCATGTGGCCGGCGATCTTTCCGCTCGCGATCGCGGGGCTCGGCCGGCTGACCTCGTTTGGTTCGGCCTTGCTGATCATGGGTATCGCGGGTGGCGCCATCATTCCCCAAGTGTACGGCCACCTGGCGCTCTCGCTGGGATCCCAGGCTGCCTTTATCTGGTGCACGCTGCCGTGCTACCTGTATATCCTCTATTATGCGCTTTCCGGGCATCGCGTGGGACGCCGATCCTGACGAATGAACCCAGCAGTTCCCAACTCAGAACAACCGACGGTGCGGCTTGCGTCACTCGATGTGCTGCGGGGCTTTGACATGTTTTGGATTCTGGGAGCGGATGCGGTGGTGCTGGCGCTCGGAGCGATGTCGGGGAGTCCTCTAGTGAAGGCGCTGGCCGCGCAGATGGAGCACAAGCCATGGGCCGGGTTTGCCTTTTATGATCTGATTTTCCCGCTCTTCATTTTCATCAGCGGGGTTTCGCTGGTTTTCGCCCTGCCGAAGACGCTCGCGACGCTGGGGCGGGCCGGAGCAATCAGGCGGATTCTCCTGCGGGCCACTTTGCTCTTCCTGCTGGGCATCCTCTACAACGGTGGTCTCGCCCAGCCCTGGCCGGAAGTGCGGATTGTCGGCGTCCTGCAGCGGATCGCCGTGGCCTATGCGGTCACGGGAGTATTGTTCTGCTGCTTCCGCCTGCGCACTTGTCTGTCGGTCGGAGCTTTCCTTCTCGTGGGCTACTGGGCCTTGCTCACCTTTGTGCCGATCCGGAATGTCGCGCTGACCCGGGAGGCCTTGGCTGCTAGCCTGGGGACGACGAAGCCCACGGCCGAGCAGGTCGCCGGGCTCTATGCAGCAACCTCGGAGAAAGTGGTCGGCGGGTACGAGCGTGGACTCAATCTGGCCAATCATCTGGACTACGAATGGTTGCCCGGGGGCAAGTATCAGCGCTACTGGGATCCCGAAGGCATTCTCAGCACCCTCCCAGCCATCGCCACATGCCTGCTGGGATTGCTGGCCGGCCATGTCTTGAAGCGCTCGGATCGGTCGCCGAGGCAAAAGGTTCGCTGGCTGGCGATCGCCGGTGCGGTGAGCCTGGTGGTAGGCTGGACCTGGCATTTGCAGTTTCCCGTGGTGAAGGATCTTTGGTCGTCGAGTTTCGTGTTGGTGGCCGGCGGGTGGAGTTTCTGGCTGTTGGGGTTGATGTACTACGTTGTGGACATCCGCGAGTGGCGTGGGTGGTGCGCGCCGTTTCAGTGGGTCGGGATGAATCCGATCACGCTCTACCTGGCCACCTCGTTGGTTGGCTTCGGGGAAATCGCGCGAAAGCTGATGGGTGGAAGCGTCGCGGCCTGGCTGGACGGGCGGATGGCGGGACTGGGCGAGCTCAGCCTCGCGCTCACGTCGCTCGGCCTGCTGCTGTTGCTCGCGCGTTTCCTGTACCGGCGAAAAATCTTTATCCGGGTCTGACGGAATCGAATCGCGGCGCCGATTACTTCTCAGGTTTGGTGAGGAGCAGCTGGGCGTTCAGGCCGAGATGCCGGTCCGAGAACTGATCGTCTTCGCCGGCCTGACGGAGAAGGCGTTGGACCATGCCCATCTTGGCATCAAGGTCGTCGATCTTGGAAACAAAGACGGCCTCGGGGGTGGAGGCGATGACGGCGGCGCCCCATTCCAACTCACCCTGATGGCTGAGGACAATGTGCTCGAGACGCTCAAGCAAATCGGGGTTGAGCTTGGCCTTGATGCCGGCCTTGCGAACGAGCTGGTAGCCCAGCACCACGTGACCCTGCAGGATGCCCTTGCGGCTGCGGGTGGTGACGAGTTCTCCCTGATACTCGATGACCTTGCCGGTGTCGTGGACGAGCACGCCGGCCATGGCGAGGTCGGCGTCCACCTCGGGATAGAGCGGGAGCAGGGCCTTGGCCGCACGGGCCATGTGGGTCGTGTGCTCGAGCAGGCCGTGCCGATAGGCATGGTGCATGGCCACGGCGGCGGGCCAGGTGCGGAAGGGTTCGCCGATCTCGTCAAACACCGCCTGCACGGTGGCGCGAAGCTCGGGCTGGGTGATGCTGGCGATGAATCCCAGGAATTCAGCCCAGAGCGCGTCGGCATCTTCGGGAGCGGTCTCCACGAGGTTGGCCAGCAACGGTGAACCGGAGAGCTGCTCGGTGGAAATGGCTTCGGCGCGAAGCAGTTTCGGGGAAAGCCGGTCCTGGTAGTAGTCGATGCGCGCCTCAATGCGCACCACGCCGCCGTCCTTCAGGTTGGCAAAGAGCTCGAAGGCCGGGCTGTCGCCGAAAACGTTGAGGTTAAAATTCCCCGTCTTGTCCCCGAGGTCGACGGTCAGGAAGGGATTGCCGTTCTTGGCGGTCTTGCTCGTGACCCGGCGCACCAGCAGGACGCTGGCGAACGTGTCGCCGCCGTCGCGGGGCAGGGCTTTGATGTCACGGGCGGGAATCGGGGTGTTGCTGGCAGACATGGGAGGAGGAGTGCAGGGATCTTGGGAATGTTTTTCAGGGAATGCAACCGATGGCCCGACCCATGCCTACGGGTTCAAGCCGATTACGTCCAGCGGCTTCGTGTCCGCCGGTCCGCCGACCTCTACCGCTTGTAGTAGGCTTCCCGTGCCTTCACCTGGACGATTTTCTTTTCCGGCAACACGTAGGCGGTGAGTGCGCCACCGGTGACGCAGCTGGTATCGATGCCCAGCGTCCACTTGGTGCGCGCGACTTCCTCCCGCGGAGTGTGACCATAGACCACAAAGGGAGGACCGGACCAGAGGGTGGACCAATGCGGGGCATCGGGCATCTCCGAGCGCTTGTGGGGTTCACCATCGCCGCCCACGACCTGGATGCGGGTGACAATGCGCGCGGGCTGCTTCTGCCAAGGACGGTCGGGGAGGAATCCGCCGTGAACGAAGACCACCCCGAGTTCCTCGTCCTCGTAGGTCAGTTTCATCGTTTCCAGATAGTCCCAGTCCTTGCCCCGCAGCTGTTCCATCGTGGCGTAGTCGTACTTCTTGAGATGGCTGGGATCGTCGGTGCGACGGTAATTGAGGTGGCGCAGCTCATGGTTGCCGAGGAGGGCGACGGTCGCGTGCTCGCGGGCGAGGGCCACGACTTTGCCGCTGTCCGGCCCGCGGCTGATCAGGTCGCCGAGTAGCACGAGCCGGTCGTCCTTCCTGAGGTCGAGCTCCTCCAGCAGGTCCGCGAATTCCTTGTGGCACCCATGGATGTCGCCGATGGCAATGAGTCGGCCGCTCATGGGCTGGGGAGGGGACAGCAACGAAGGATGTAAACCCGTCCGGGCATTAAGGGGAATCGATTGGGGGCCGTAGCGTGGACGAGCAAGCTGCAGCCCACTATTTTGGGCGTCGACGACATGATGTGGGGGGTCCCTCCGGAGGCTGATCTAGGCCCGTTCATTCTTGCATCAATTTGCTAGCTTTCACCCCGGCGGGGGGTAAACAAGAAACGTCCATGGAGCTGAATCTTCACCCGATCGCCACTAAATGTTTCGTCAGCGGACGTGATTTCGTCGAGCACGACCGTGTGGTCAGCTATCTCGTGCGCGAGGCCCCGGTCGCGGGGTCCGGCCAGGAGTCTGGCGAAGTCGCGCGGCGGGACCTCTTGGAGACTGAGGACGGGCGCTTTATGCCGCCGGCCTTCGTGTATTGTCGCTGGGTCACGGACTTCAAGCCGCGGCGCGGAAATGAGAACGCCGCCATGGCGCTCAAGCTGACCGCAGAGAATCTTTTCCTAACGCTCGCCACCCCCGCCGGGGGAGAGGCCCCGGTGGCGGATGCCAGCTCGCAGGCGATGAATACGCCGTTGCTGCAGTTTCTGGCGCTCATGATGGAGCGGAAGCGTCTGATCAAGCCGCGTGGACTGACCGAGGACGGGGCCAGGCAGATCTACGAGCACATGCCGTCCCATCAGCTTTACGAAGTGCCCGTCGGCGACCTGAACGTGGAGTTTTTCCAGAAAATCCAGGAGCATCTGGGGGTGCTGGTGGGAACGCCCAAGCCAAAGGCGGAGGCGGCGGCGCCTTTGCCGACGGCCGAAGCCACGGCTACAGCGGAATCACCCTCGGCGGTCGGCACCGGCGTACCCGAGGCCTCGGCCTAGGCCGATCGGGCCGGCTCGGAGAGGGCGGCCACCATCTGCCACTGGGAAAGCGAACCGCGTTGGAGTCCGAGGCGGTCAAAGACCGTGCTCCATTCCTCGGGGAAGATCGCTTGCGCCGACCACTCCTTGTCGGGAAAACGCGCCATGAGGGCCTTGAGCAAGGTCACCAGCCGGTCGCCCCGGTCAGAGTCAGGCAACAGTCCCCGGATGGTGATCACGGGTGCCGCGGAGTCGGAGATGAGGACGGCGGCATGGCCCAGCCGCCAGGCCGTGTGACCGGGACTGACCAGGGCCAGGGTTTCTCCCGAGATCTGCCAGGGCAGATCGACGGGGCCGTGGACCTGCAGCAGACGGCCAAACTCTCGCGGGTCGATTTCCTCCGGCGTCTCCGCCGTGCTGAAATCGCCACCCGAACCTGTGTAGCAAACCAGACGGCGCAGTTTCCGGAATCCGCAACGTTCGTAGAGATTCACCGCGGGCAGGTTCTTTTCGATGACCTCCACCAGCATGAAACGATCTCCGCGCCCGGCCGCATCGGCGAGCAGATGAGTCAGCAGGGCATGCGCGTGGCCGTTGATCGCGACTTCCGGCACGGCGATGCTGGCCAGCCGGGAGGTCCACCCGCGGCGGGCAATCAGGGCGACGGCGGCCGGCTTGTCCTCCCAGAGCATCACCCGGCTGAGGGAGAGGTCCACGCTGTCGAGGCGCGCCATGTCGGTGAACAGGGTGGGCGTGTACGGCAGCGCCACATGATAGCGGGCAAATGCGCGGGTCAGCAGCGTCGCGGCGGCCGCGGGTCCGAACTCGACAATGCTTTTGAAGTTCCTGGACATGGATGGGTAGAGAACCCGGTGAGATCCTTCCGGTTGCTGTTTTATTCCCGATGTTGCGTCTTATTGAAGATTACGCAAAGACGAGACACACCCCGTCGCTTCGCGCCACCCCTCTTCCTAGAGGGGACCCAATCAACTGGTCCGGAAATCCCCTCTCGGAAGAGGGGTGCCCGCCAGGGCGGGGTGTGTGGGGGAGCATCGCAATCAGGCCGTGGCCGGTGTCACTTGTTAACGTAAGGCTCAATAATTTCGCTCTCTTGGGAGCAAACCAAGCCAAGGTCCGGTCCAGCCAAGCGCTCCGGCGCCGGTTCAGGTCATCTGGAAGCCCAAGGCATCCAGCTCCGTCAGGTGAAAAGGAACGCTGGCGAGCACCTCCTCCAGCTTGCCGAGCGCATCGGCGAGCCGGGGCGTGCTGAAGGCGCAGGCACCGTCCTCACTGTCGTGCAGATGAACAACCCAGGAGCCGGTGGCCTCGTCGCCGATATGAAACACGGCGCCATGCAGGTAATTGCCCGGCAGGCCCGGGTGAGGGCCACCGCCCGGCACGAGAAAGAGGGTGTGCATCGGGTCATGCACCACCTCGTGTCCGTGGCGGGCCCGATGCAATATGGGCTTGCCGATCACCGCCAGACGATGGCTTTCCGCCCGCGCGCGGAGTTCGTCGGGCAGCGATTGCACGTAGCGGTCGTAGATGCTGGCATTGGGTTCCAGCGCCTCGTCGTCGATTTCGCCGGCGATCAACGCGGGCAGGTTCTCGGCCTGAAAGGTCGGCAGACCGGCCAGCGAGCGGGCCGTGACATGGCCGCCCTTGTGATCGGCACTGACGTAGACCTGCCGGGCGGCGTAGAGCCGGTTCAAGGCGTCCTGATAGGCAGGGGTCAGAGGCAAGGCGCCGATGGGGCTGGCTTCGATCTTGTCGAGAACGGTGTGATCAAATTCGGCGTTGGGATCGTAAGACATAGGGTTGGCGACACCGTTGGATTCCGTCCGAAAAGGCCGGGGTTGGCGTCGTGCCGTCAGATTGCACGGCGTTGCGGCGCCTGCAAGCTATCGCTCGCCAGCCCCAATGCCGCGCCCTCACCGCGGGCGTTGCATGGAATTGGGATTCTCCCCGGCCAAGAGCGAGATCGCGGCGCCTTCCCGGCCGAGGCCGAGGCATTCAAAAAGATTGCGCACGGCCTGACCCAGCAGGTCGTTGCCCAGCGCATCCAGGACAACTTCCTCCACAAAGCGCCGCGCCAGGACCGCCGCCTGTGTGCGCAGGAGCTGGGCCTCGGCCGGAGGCGGGTCCTCATCCGTCTCGAAGCAGGGATCCAGCAACGCGACCAGCTGTCCGGCCGTGGCGGCGGCAGCCGTGCCTTCGCGGCCATCGCGGTGCAGGTAGGTGAGCAGGCGACGGGCAACACGCCCCGCGTGCGGCAGATTCAGGGGGACGTCGAAGAAAGGCGCCGGCTCCATGGCCAAGGATTGCCGCGGAAAGGGCGGGGACAGCAATCCGGAAATCAGGGCTTCACTTCGATCTGCAAGGATGCCCGCGCCTGGGCCGCGGCCATGAAGCTTTGCTGGGCGGAGAAGGGGGCTTCCCCTTCCTTGCGCGCAGGGGGGAGGTACCGGCCGTCGGGCTGGAGTTCATGGGCGTCGATATTGTCCATGAATTCCCCGGGGAGGATTTCCTTGAGCACCCGGTCGCGGAGAGCCGGCACGTAGATCGGGAAGAGGGCTTCCACCCGGCGGAAGAAATTCCGGGTCATCCAATCGGAACTGCCCGCGTACAGCAGCGGAGAGGTGTCGTTCTCGAAATAGAAGATGCGGGCGTGTTCGAGGAACCGGCCGACGATGTTGCGGACCCGGATGTTCTCGCTGAGTCCCTTGACGCCCGGCACCAGGCAGCACGTGGCGCGGACGATGAGATCAATCTGCACGCCCGCCTGGGACGCGGCGTAGAGGTTGTCGATGGTGACCTTGTCCACGAGCTTGTTCATCTTCGCCATGATGCGGGCGGGCTTGCCGGCCGCGGCGTTGGCCGCCTCGTTGGCAATAAGCTCTTGGATGCGGGAATGCAGGTTGAACGGGGCCACCATGAGGTGCTTGAACTCGGGCGAGCGGCCGAAGCCGGTGAGTGAATTGAAGAGCTGCGCGACCTCCGCGGCAATCTCCGGGTTGCAGGTGAGCAGGCTGAGATCCGTGTAGAGCCGGGCGGTCTTGGGGTTGTAGTTGCCCGTGCCCAGATGGACGTAGCGGCGGATGCCCTCGGCCTCCTGCCGCACGACCATGCTGCATTTGCAGTGTGTCTTGTGACCGACCAGGCCGAACACGACGTGAACGCCGGCCTCTTCCAGCTCCTTGGCCCACTTGATGTTGTTGGCCTCGTCGAAACGGGCCTTGAGCTCGACGAGCGCGGTGACCTGCTTGCCGTTGCGGGAGGCCTCGATCAGCGCGCCGATGATCGGAGAATCGCCGCTGGTCCGGTAGAGGGTCTGCTTGATCGCGAGGACGGACGGGTCAACGGCGGCCTGCTGGACAAACTCCACGACCGGGTTGAAGGAGTCATACGGATGGTGCAGCAGAATGTCGCCGGTCTGGATGGAGGCGAATATGCTCGTCGAACTCTTCAGGCCGGGCATCTCGACGGGGGCAAAGGCCGCGAACTTGAGGTCGGGCCGGTCCACCAGGTCATACAGGCTCATCATGCGGTCGAGGTTCAGGGGGCCGTCGAGCTTATAGACCCATTCCTCCTCCAGATGGAGCTGTTCGCAGAGCAGCTGGGGCACGCTGGCCGGGGCATCGGCCTCGATTTCCAGGCGCACCGCGGCGCCGCGGCGGAGATTGCGCAGTTCCTCCTCGATTTTCTTGAGCAGGTTCTCCGCTTCCTCGTCATCGATGTAGAGATCGCTGTTGCGCGTAATGCGGAAGGCGCTGGCGCTGACGACTTGATAGCCGGGAAAGAGTTCGCCGGCGCATGACTTGATGACATCGCTCAGGAAGACGAACGTCTGGGGGCCGCGCTTTTCCGGGCAGATCTGGACGAGCCGGGGCAAGATACGCGGGACCGGGATGATCGCGGTGAGGCCCTCGATTTCGGGGGTCTCGGGATTGTCGACCGTCACGATCACGTTGAGGGTCTTGTTGGCAATCTGGGGAAAGGGATGCGACTGGTCGATCGCCAGCGGTGTGAGGACCGGATGGACCTGCTTGGTGAAGTAATCCTGCACCCAGGTCTTTTCCGCCGGCGTCAGTTGCGCGGCCGACTTGAAGGTGATCTTTTCGCGGGCCAGGGCCGGCACGAGCAGGGTTTGCCAGCAAGCGTACTGTTCATCGACCAGTTTGCGGATCTCGGTGAACGCGCGTTTGAGTTGCTCGCGCGGAGACAGACCGTCGATGCTGGCCTCGCCCCCGGTGGAATCCTTCTGCTGCAGCAGGCCGGCGATGCGGATTTCGAAAAACTCGTCGAGATTTGAGCTGACGATCGCGAGAAACTTGGTGCGCTCAAGGAGCGGGTTGGCCTCGTTAAGCGCCTGCGCCAGCACGCGCCGGTTGAAGGCGAGCCAGCTCAGCTCGCGGTTCGCGTACACGATCTTACTCCCGCCGGCCTTGGGCGTGATGGACCGGCCGGTCTTGGCCGTGATTTTGGTGGAGCGTGGTTTGACGCGTGGAGTGGGTGCCATGGAGATGGGACCGGTCTGGACCGGCCAGGTGCCGGAGAACGGGTCAAAAACGCATAGCGGGCCGGACCTGGGAACCAACGCAAATCAGGAGCAAACCCGGATATTTAGCATTCGCGGTCAGGTGGCGGCGGCTCCGCCGTCTGCCGGACAAGGGCTTAGCGCCGGAGCGCGTCACGCAATTGTAACATTCTGGTCGTTGAATCCAGCCCGTGGTCCCGCATCCTCCGGCGTGTTGAGTCACCCCTTGCGATTGTCATGAAATCCACCGTGTCTGCTGCCGCACTGGCTGAGAAGAAGAAGCTGAACGTCCGGCTTGCGGCGGCGAAAAAGCAGGCTGAATCAGCCAAGCTCGCCATGAAGCGGGCCAAGGCGGAACTCAAGCTGTCCAGACAGGAATTCAAGGCGGCCAAGCGCCTGGCAAAAAAGCGCCGCAAGGAGTTCAAGGCCCTCAAGGCGGAACTGGTGGGGCTCAACGCCAGGAAACCGAGACGCCAGCCGGCCGCCTCGCGCAGCCCCAAGCGGGTTCCTTCGGTGAGCACAGCCAGCACGGCCGACACGTCGCCAGAGGCGTCCAGCGTGATCGCCCTCCCGGTTGACCCACCCGCAGGTACGTCCCCCGCTCAGTAGATTTCCGGCACGATCATTTCCGGGCGGATCGGCTCGCGACGGTAGTCGGGATGATGGACGCGAGGGGGCAACTCGATCTGCTCGCGATCGACCTCGGCGTATTTCACCTGTGACAGCAGGTGGGCGATGCAATTCAGGCGGCCCTTCTTCTTATCCGCTCCTTGGACCACCCACCACGGTGCCTCGGGGATGTGCGTCCGCTCAAACATCACCTCCTTGGCCTTGGTGTAATGTTCCCAGCGCTTGCGGGATTCGAGGTCCATCGGGCTCAGTTTCCACTGCTTCAGCGGGTCGTTGATGCGGCAGCGGAAGCGGAATTCCTGTTCCTCGTCGGGAATGGAGAACCAGTATTTGACGACCTGGATGCCGGAGCGCACCAGCATCTTCTCGAATTCGGGGACGGACCGGAAGAATTCCTCGTATTCAGCGTCGGTACAGAAGCCCATGACGCGTTCGACGCCAGCGCGGTTGTACCAGCTGCGGTCAAACAGGACCATTTCGCCGGCGGCCGGCAGATGCGCAATGAAACGTTGGAAATACCATTGGGTCTTCTCGCGGCTGGATGGCGCGGGCAGCGCGGCCACGCGCGCGACGCGAGGGTTGAGCCGCTGGGTGATGCGTTTGATGACGCCGCCCTTGCCGGCGGCATCCCGGCCTTCAAAGAGGATCACTATGCGGTGGCCGCTCTCCACGATCCAGTCATGCATCTTGACCAATTCACCCTGCAGCCGAAACAGCTCCCTGAAATAGCGGTTCCGGGCCGCCCGGCTGGTGTCAGACTCAACCGGCCGGGCAGGATGCGAGTCGTCCAGCTGCTCCCAATCCTCACGCTCCATCTCCAGTTCCTCGTCAAAATCGTCGATCAACTCGTAATGAACACGCTTCATGAGCTCGTTGTCGTGTTGGGGGGAAATCGTGGACATGGTCTGCCATGAGAAGCGCGCCGGCCGTCCCGCCGCAACGGTGGCGTGGCGCAAGGGCGGGGATTTAACCTCGCCGTAACACAGGACGGGCACATCCACGGCTCGACAACCGGCTTCGGCGCGACAGCTTGGATTCATGCCCAAGGAGAAACCGCGCATGCCGAAGCGTGTTTATCAGGCCCGAGCTGACGAGCTCAGGCCCCGCTTGGTGCAGTTGCAACTTGGGCTAAAGCAGGCGCCGTTCAAGGTCCTGCTGATCATCGCCGGTCCGGAGGGCGCGGGACGGGGCAGCCTGCTCAACACCCTGGCCGAGTGGTTGGATCCGCGTGGCGTGGAGACTTTTTCCTATCACCCTCCGACGGACAACGAGCGGGCGCATCCCCACCAATGGCGCTTCTGGCGCAGCCTGCCGGGCATCGGCCGGATCGGGCTCTATGCGGGCTCCTGGTACACCGAGACCCTGCGCGAGGAGGCCCGCAACCAGCGCGCCTTGCGGCACGTGGCGGAAGAGGCGGAGCGCATCCGTGATTTTGAAAAGCTCCTCGTGGATGGCGGCACTCTCATCATCAAGGTGTGGTTGCATCTCTCCAAGGAGGCCCAAGGCCGGCGCCTGCGGACGCTGCGGGCCGACCCCGCCACGGCCTGGCGCGTGACGGAGGAGGACTGGCATCATCACCGGATCTACGAGCGCATGGCGCGGACGTCCCAACTGATCCGGACCAAGACGGACCGACCCGGCGCCCGGTGGCACATCATCGATGCGGAAGACGAGCGGGCGAGGGATCTGGCGGTGGGCCGTCTGCTGCTTGCCCGTTTTGAACAGCAGCGGCGGCGCATGGCCCGGCTGCCCAAGGCGAGCGTGAGCAAGGCATCAACGAAATCCCTGAAGCCATCCGGATTGAAGCGTCTGCAGGCACTGATGCTGGATCAGGATCTTTCGGAGAAGGACTACGGGACGTTGAGAGAAAAGTGGCTGGGCCGTCTCAACCGGTCGGTCCGTCTGGCCCGCGCGGCGGGTCGCTCCATTGTCCTCGCCTTCGAAGGCTGGGACGCTGCGGGCAAGGGCGGGGCCATCCGCCGTCTGACCAGCGCGCTCGATCCCCGGGATTACAGTGTGATCCCGGTGGCCAAGCCGACCGAGGAGGAGAAGCATGCGCACTATCTCTGGCGTTTCTGGCGGGATATCCCGCGCAACGGCCGCGTGGCGATTTTCGACCGGTCCTGGTACGGCCGGGTGCTGGTGGAGCGGGTGGAGGGATTCTGTCGCGAGGCGGAGTGGCGCCGGGCCTACGAGGAGATCAATGACTTTGAGCAGCAGCTCACTGAGCACGGCACCATCGTGCTGAAATACTGGCTGCACGTTTCCCATGAGGAACAGTTGCGCCGGTTTCGCGACCGGGAGGCGGCGCCCCACAAGCGCCACAAGCTCAATGCCGAGGACTGGCGCAACCGGCGCAAACGGGCGGCGTACGAGGTGGCGGTGGGCGACATGCTGGCGCTGACTGACCGCCCCGGAGCGCCGTGGCATCTCGTCCCGGCGGACAACAAGCGCTTTGCGCGCCTGGAAGTCCTGCGCTCCGCCAGCCGGCAGATCGACCGCGTGCTCGGCCTGTGAGGCCGCTGCGGTGATCAGGGCATAAAAAAAAGGCACCCGCAGGTGCCTTTGGAGGAAGGATCAGGCTTCGACGACCGTGAGGTCTGGATCAAAGCTCACCGTGAGGCGATAGATCTGGCCGGGGCGCATGATGAGCGGATGGTCACGAATGAACATCTGCACGTAATGCAGCTTGCCGAAGTTGGTCTTGTAGGTTGGGTCCGCGGTGACGACCTCGGTCTCGGCCCAGTTGGCCTGGAAGTCGTCCTTGATCACGGTGCAACGGTGGCCCTGCGCACCGAGCGCGGGGGAGTTGCCCATGCGATACTTCGAATGCGGCGCACCGATGACGAGGGCCATGCGGAACTTGTCGAGCTGCACCTGGTTTTTGACCGTGTAGGCAAAATCGGCGGTGATCTTGCTGCCGGTGAACGACCACTGGACCTTCACGCTGCCGATGCCGCGCGCCAGTTCTTCGTTGGTGTTGATGAGTTCGGGCTGCTCGTAACGGAAGTAGAACGAATTCTTCAGACCCAGACCCGTGACGCACTTCTGGCCATAGAAGGCCGGGATGGTGACCTGCTCGCCGAAGGTGAGCTCGGGCACCATGATCGGCAGGTAGGAATTGTTGGGCCAGTCGAAGACACCCGGGCAGTGCGGAAAGGGCAGGTTGTCGGCGGTGCAATCCGTGCCGGAACTGACCAGCGGGAGCTGCACATGGAGGCCGCTCTCGGCATCGCGATAGATGAAGAGGCCCTGTTCCTTGCGGTTGCTCTTGTCATAGATGACAAAACGACCGGAGGTGCGGACGGGCTCGGCCTTGACGTTGTCCGGCATCTGCACGGTCTTGGAGAGACGGGACCATTGGCAGAGGTAGCGGGCGGCGTCGAAGTTCGCCATGCGCGTGGTGTGCGAGGCGTAGGCGGTGCGCTCATCGTCGCGGATGTCGAGATAACCGTGCTCCTGGTCCAGATAGGTCTGGAAGAAGTAATAGAAGAGCCGGCGAAGGATATCGAAATACTTGTTCTTCTGGTCGTCGGGGATCCAGCCGTCGCGCAGACCCTGGAGGATGATGGTGATGCAGTGCATCTGCCCATAGGCGCCACCGGCGCGGCCGTAGGCCCAGCCGAGTCCGTCGGAACGGACCAGGTCCGGCATCATCTTGATATACTTCTCGGCGTAGGTGCGGAGGGTGGGGAGCTTGCGCTCGCGCAGGGCGGAGTTGGCGTGGAGCTGCAGGGCGGAGCGGACAAACGCCAGCGTCATGACGCCGTACAGGTTGAAGTGGCCGCCGAAGCCCTTCTCGGCATCGTCGAAGAAGCCGGTCGAGCTGGTCTGCTCGATGCGCTCGACCATGCGTTCGATCAGCCGGGAGGTCTCGTCCTTCTTGGACAGGCCGAAGCTGTAACGGCAGACGGCCTTGGCGATGTTGAAGGCCTGCCAGTAGTTGTCGTAATCGCTGCGGGTGAGCAGGAGCTTGTCGAGGCGTTCGCGGGTTTCCTCGACGAGGCGCTCCCAGACGGGATTGCGCTCCTTGGAGGGGCCAAAGGAAAGGAGGCCGAGGGAGGCGTAAGCCAGGCCGTTTTCGTGGGCGGGCTCGGTGAAGGCCTGGGCGGTGACGCAGCGGGCCGTGAGGTCGATGAGATCGTAACCCTTGAGGGTCGTCTCACCGGTGGCGCGGTAGTATTCGCCGAGGGCGAAGGCGACGTGCCCCGGCTCGTCGGAGCGGGAACTTTCCCCTGCGATGGGCGTGAGGCTGCCGTCGGCGTTGATGGAGGCGAGATTGTGGCCCAGCATTGAACGGGCCATATCGAGACATTGCTCGGAGAAACTATTCATTCGAAGAACGGTCAGATTGGGAGGTGGAGGTGGAGGCGGGCAAGAGCGAAGTTACTTGGTGATCAACTTGAGGAATTCCTCGTTGGTCTTGGTCTTGCCCAGGCGGGTGACCATGGTGTCGGTGGCTTCCTCGATCTTCTGCTGGACGAGGGCGCGGCGGAAGAAGTGGATGCCTTCAAGTTTCTTGGGCTCGATCAGCAGCTCCTCGCGGCGGGTGCCGGAGGACTGGATGTTGACGGCCGGCCAGATGCGCATCTCGGCCGCCTTGCGGTCGAGGACGAGCTCCATGTTGCCGGTACCCTTGAACTCCTGGAAAATGACGTCGTCCATGCGGGAGCCGGTCTCGACGAGAATGGAGGCGATGATCGTAAGCGAGCCACCGTCCTCGGTATTGCGGGCCGCGGCGAAGAGCTGGCGGGGCTTCTCGAGGGCGCGGACATCCAGACCGCCGGAACCGGTGCGACCCGAATTCTTGGCCGTGTTGTGGGCGCGGGCGAGGCGGGTCAGGGAATCGAGCAACAGCACGACGTCCTTGCCGGCCTCGACGAGGCGCTTGGCGCGCTCGATGCAAAGATCAGCCACGCGGATGTGGTTTTCGACCGGATCGTCGTTGGAGGAGGCCCAGACCTCGGCCGGCACCGAGCGCTTGAAGTCGGTGACTTCCTCCGGGCGCTCGTCGACGAGCAGAATGATGACGTGGCACTCGGGATGGTTCTGGATGACACCGAGGGCGATGTCGCGCAGGTAGGTGGTCTTGCCGGTGCGGGGCGGGGCGACGATGAGGCCGCGGGTGCCCTTGCCGATGGGGCAGAACAGATCGACGACGCGGGTGGTCATGCGGCCGTCCTCGTGCTCGAGGCGGAGCTGCTTGTCGGGCGTGATGGTGACGAGATTGGCGAAATCGACGCGGCGGCGGCGCTCGTCGATGTCCATGCCGTCCACCTTCTCGATGAAGCGGACCTTCGGGTTGGGGAAGCGTCCGTCCGGGCTGGCCGTGGCGGTGATGATGCTGCCCTGCTGCATGTGAAAGCGGCGGATGAGCTCGCGCGGGACGAACGGATCCGTGGGGCGACGTTTGCCGTGGCGGGCGAGATCGAGCAGCTGGCCGTTGCGGCTGTTGTCGATGTCGAGGATGCCTTCGACGCGGATGGTGTTGTCCGGCTGGGCCGGAGTGGGGGCAGGGGCCTGCGACTCAGCGGGAGCCGCGGGCGGGTTTTCTTTATCCATACAAAATTGAGTGAGTTATGCCTAGGCTTGACCGCGCAATCCGTCAGGGGCATTTCTGCTGCAGTGGCTTCAACCCCAAACAAAAAGAAAGAGGAGAAACTTGTGACGGACCAAACGATTACCTCGGTGTCTCGCGAGAGCCGGATTTTTAAACCATCGGCTGAATTCAAGACCCAAGCAAACCTTGGTAGTTTCGCTACTTACCGTAGGCTCTACGCTGAGTCTGTCAACGCTCCAGAAAAGTTTTGGGAGAAACAAGCCAACGAACACCTCGTCTGGCGCAAGCCTTTCAAGCAGGTTTTGCAATGGAAGCCGCCCCATGCCAAGTGGTTCTTGGGTGGTAAGTTAAACGTATCTGAGAACTGCCTGGATCGGCATCTCGGCACCGCCCGCGAAAACAAGGCGGCATTAATTTTCGAAGGTGAGCCGGGCGATGTGCGCACGATCACCTACCGTCAGCTGCACTTCCATGTGTGCCGCATGGCGCATTTTCTGGAGAACCTTGGCATCAAGGCCGGTGACCGCATCGCCATCTACATGCCGATGATTCCCGAGGCGGTCATTGCCATGCTCGCCTGCGCGCGCGTGGGCGCCGTGCACACGGTGATCTTCGGCGGATTCAGCGCCGAGGCGATCAAGGATCGCATCAACGACTGTCAGGCCAAGCTCGTCATCACCGCCGACGGTGGCTGGCGCCGCGGCAAGATCATCGAGCTCAAAACCAACGTCGACAAGGCCGTCGCCGGCGCGCCGTGCGTACACAGCGTCGTCGTCGTCAAACGCTGCGGCAACCCCGTGACGATGCAGGAGGGGCGGGATGTGTGGTGGAAGGAGGCCTGGGAAGGCGCGCCCAATTACCACGACGCAAAGGCCTTTGATTCGGAGCACCCGCTATTCATTCTCTACACGTCCGGCTCCACCGGCAAACCGAAGGGCGTGCTCCACGCGTCCGCCGGCTACCTGCTTGGCGCTAAGCTCAGTTCCCACTACGTTTTCGATCTCAAGGAAAACGACCGCTATTTCTGCACGGCCGATATCGGCTGGATCACCGGCCACAGCTATGTGGTCTACGGACTGCTCTCGAACGGCTCGACGATCTTCCTCTACGAGGGGGCACCCAACCAGCCCGAGCCCGACCGTTTCTGGCAGATGATCGACCGTCACGGGCTGACAATCCTCTACACTGCGCCGACGGCGATCCGCGCCTTCATGCGCTGGGGTGACAACTACGTGTTGCGCCACCGGCTCGACTCGTTGCGCCTGCTCGGCTCCGTGGGCGAGCCGATCAATCCCGAGGCCTGGATGTGGTATCACCGGATGATCGGCAAAAAGCGTTGCCCGATCGTGGACACCTGGTGGCAGACCGAAACCGGCTCGATCATGGTTACTCCGATCCCGGGCATCACGCCGACCAAACCCGGTTCGGCCACGCTGCCGTTCTTTGGCGTCAAGCCGATGGTCGTGGACTCGGATGGCAACGAAGTGCCGCGCAACTCCGGCGGCAAGTTCGTGATCACCCAGCCCTGGCCCTCCATGCTCCGGACCCTTTGGGGCGACGACGAGCGTTTCAAGAAGGCGTATTTCTCCGAGTTCCCCAAACATCCGCACTACTACTTCACCGGCGACGGCGCCCGGCAGGACAAGGACGGGTATTTCTGGGTCATCGGGCGCATCGACGATGTGTTGAATGTCTCCGGTCACCGCATCGGCACGGCCGAGGTGGAGAGTGCGCTGGTTTCGCATCCCGCCGTCGCCGAGGCCGCCGCGGTCGGTCGTCCCGACGAACTCAAGGGCCAGTCGCTCGTGGTGTTCGTCACGCTCAAGTCGACCCACGCCGCGAGCGAGCAGCTGAAGGAGGATTTGCGCAATCACGTCGGCAAGGAGATCGGTTCTCTCGCGAAGCCTGATCAGGTGCGCTTTGCCGCGGGTCTGCCCAAGACGCGTTCCGGTAAAATCATGCGCCGGCTGCTCAAGGAGCTGGCCACCACCGGCAGCGTCAAGGGTGACACCACCACGCTCGAGGACTTCTCCGTCATCGCCGCCATCCAGGCCGACGATTAATCCAACCGCAGTGAAGCCGGCGCGGGCCTGCCGGCTTCACCAACGCACCACCCAGGCCCATGTCACGTCCACTCGCGTCCCGTTTTGGGTGCCATCTTGGCGCCTTCACGTTGCTCGAGTTGCTGGTTGTCCTCGGCGTGATCGGGATTCTCAGCAGTCTGGTCCTCGGCGTGGGGCGCAGCGCCGGGGTGTCCGGCAAGGCCGCCCGGTGCCGGGCCGAGCTGGGCGTGCTGGGTGGCGCGCTCGAATCCTACAAGGCCGCGCACGGGGATTATCCGCGAACCGACAACACCGCCGACCTGTTGCAGGCGCTCATTGGCCGGCGCGGACCGGACAATCAGCCGGTGGCGGCGCCCTCGCTGATTGAAGTCGCGCGCCTGACCATCAGCGGTGCCCGTGATCCCTTCGCGGATGCGACGGCGCTGATCGTGGATCCGTGGGGGCAGGCGTTTCGCTATGCCTACCGTTCGCAGAATCCGTGGACCAACCCGGCCTTTGTGCTGTGGTCGGCCGGGCCGGATGGGACCGACCGGCCTGATTTGCTCACGGGGGGATTTCCCGACCGGCAAGCAGAGGCGAACCGGGACAATATCTACGCGGACCAACCATGAGGACGAAAGGCCCCGGCTTTACGCTGCTCGAAATGCTCACGGTCGTGGCGATCGTCGGTCTGCTGGCGGCGCTCCTGTTTCCGGGTCTGGCTGCGTCGCGTCGCTCCGCCGGGAAATCCCGGACGAAGGTGCAGTTTGCCCAATGGACCGCCGCGCTGGAGTCGTTTCGCACCGAGTACGGGCACTACCCGCAGCTCGACTCCAGCGGATTGGTCAACGGGGGCGTGACCGCAAACGATCACCTGTTCCACGACATCCTGGCGGCGCGCAAGCGGGACGGATCGGCCTTGGCGGCCGGTAGCCCGGCGCGCGTGCAGAACAAGCGGCTGATTTCGCTGCACGTTTTTGCGAACAACGAAATCTCGTCGGCCGGAATGATTGGCGATGCGTTTGGCAACACGATGATCGCCGTGCTGCTGGATCGGGATCTCGATGGCGTGATCAAGCGGGGCACCGACTTCACGGATCTGCCCCTGGTGGCGGGACTCGCCCCCGGACCACAGGATTTCCCGGACGCCGGTATCCGTGCCGGCGTACTCTTTTATTGCCCAGCTCCGGGTGCCACCGTGGAAAAACCGGAGTTCATCTTCAGCTGGAAATGAAAACGCCGAGAGTCACCGCCTTCACGCTGTTGGAAGTATTGGTTGTGATCGGCCTGATTGCGGGACTCTCCTTCCTGCTCCTGCGCGCGCTGGGTGGAGGCAAGACCATGACCTTGCCGACGGGTCAGACGATGCTGGCGAATCTGATCACCGCGGCCCGCACGAAGGCGCCGGCCACCGCGCACAAGACTCGATTGCTCATCAACGCTGATCCTCTGCAGGCGGATCGCTACCTGCGGTTTCTGGTGTTGCAGGTGGGCCGCCAACCGGGAGCCAGCCCGGCTGATTGGGATACCAGTCTGGTCGTGCGATTGCCTCACGGCGTTTACGTCGTGCCGGCCGGTCTCACCGGACTGGTGGCCAATCCTGCGGAATGGAAAAGGGTATCGGACCCCAGTGCGGACCTTGTTTCCGACCTGTTTGAAAACCAGAGCCTCGTTTATCAGCTGGACGGCGACGCCGCGGAGCAACGTTGGCTGGGCGTCGCTTTCACTTCGAACAGCACCTTGGCTGCTTTGGTTTCCGGACCTCCCCCGAAAGGCACGATCGTTCTGGCGCAAGGTCGGGTGAGAGCACCGGGCAGTTTTGCCGAAGGGCAGCCGCCGGTTGAGCTGCTGAATCCACACAACGTCCGTGGCCTCATCCTGAGCGCCTATGGCGTGCCGGCGCTGTTGCCTGATCGGAGCGCCTTCTGATGCAACCCACGCGACCAGTCCGCGCCTTTTCCTTGCTGGAGGTGATCATCGCCGTCGGTCTGTTTGCCGGGGCGGTCACCGTGATCATCGGTCTGCTGCCGACCTTGGGGCGCCAGTCCGCGGTGGCCTCGGACCGGCAACTGGCGCAGCGCTTGCCCGATGACCTGAAAGGGGAGCTGATGCGGTTGGCGAACGCCGGACTCGACTCCCTCGCCGCGCAAATCCCCGTCATGAATGGTCCGTTGGCCGACGGGTTTGAACTGGTGGCGGACCGTGACGGGACCCGCGTGCAAAGCCGTGCCTACCTGCCGCCGGGATCGGGGCGCCTGGCGGCAGACCAACAATACTTTCTTGTGGAATGTTGGCGCTACCCCGACGAGCCGCTCCGCTTCGCCAATGAGAAGGCCTTTCTCGCCGTGGTAGTGCAGGTCTCGTGGCCCTACCGTCTGCCTGGCTCGGATGCGCCCACCGCGGCGGCATCGCGGACTCGTCTCCTGTTCACCGTCTCGCTCACCCGATGATCAGCCGCGGCACAGAGGTCTCGGCGAGTGAGGAGCAACGGCCGGCTGGTCCGGAGCGGATCCCTGGCTGTTTCCGACCGGGGGCGCAGGCGGGATTCACGCTGCTGGAACTGCTCGTGGCCGTGACGATCACCGTGGTCATGGCGGGTCTCATGTTTGCCGTCACGGGCAACGTGCTGAATCTTTGGCAGCGCTCTCAGGGCCAACAGGAACAGAATGCAACGGCCCATCAGGTCTTTGCCCTGCTGGAGCGCGATCTGCAATCAGCGCGCCGTCGACGTGACGCCAACTGCTGGCTGGCGGCCGACATACTCGATAGCGCGGCCGCATTGGCGAACCACGGTTGGTTGCTCAACACCGGCCGGGCCAAGCCGGCGGCGGGCGGGAGTCTGCGCTTGCTGCCAATCGATGCATCGTCCGGATTGCCCTCGCTGCGGGATGCCCGCTTCGGACTCTCAGGCGTGTGGCTCCGGTGGGTTGGAACGAACGTGGAGGCCGGCGGCGGTTTGCCCACCGTGATCGCGTGGCAGTTGGTGCGGCGGCCGGTCACCGGCGATGCGGTGGGCGCAAATCCGGCACCGGCGCGCTATGCCCTCTACCGGTCGGTGGTCAGCGCATCGGAAACTTTCGCCCAGGGGTATGACGTGACGGTGAGTGCCTATGGAAGCACGAGCAACACGCCGACGAGCGCGCTCTCCACGGCATTTCGTCAGGCACGGAATGTCACGAATCCGAGCCACGCCAATTTGCTGGCGCCCAATGTCGTCGATTTTGGTTGTTGGTGTTACCGGCGTGACGCGGCGGGTGAACTGGTGCGCCTCTTTCCGACCGACGGGAGCGACGTTTCTCATCACTCGATCGGTCAAAGCGATTCAGATCCAAGCCGGTTTCCCGAGGTGGTGGACGTATTCTTGCGCATCCTGACCGGCGAAGGGGTCATTTTGGTGGAGGCGATGGAGTCGGGCCTGTCGACGAGGCCCTCGGAATTCACGACTGACGCGGAGTGGTGGTGGTCGGTCGTGGAGGCGCATTCCGCCGTCTTTACCCGGCGCATCGAAATCCTCGGGAAGGGACTATGAACACCGGTCGCGCGAAGACGACGCGTCGTCGAAAAGGCTGTCAGGCCGGCTTTGCTCTCATCGTCACCTTGCTCCTGTTGGCGTTGCTGGTGTTGACGGTATATGCGCTGACAACGCTGACCCGCATCGGCACCGGTCTGTCGGCCAACGCGGTTTACCGTACACAGGCCCGGCAACATGCCTTGCTCGGACTGGATGTCGCCTTGGGAGAACTGCAGCGGGCGTCGGGCGAAGATAGTGCGATCACCGGGATGGCTGGCATTACGGGCATTGCGGCCGGCGCTGGGAGGCCGGCACGGCACTGGTGCGGTGTCTGGGGCGCGGACGGCCACTTCTTGCGATGGCTGGTTTCTGGTGTGTCGTCCGAGGTGATACCGCCGTTGGGCGGCAACGACAGCATCGCGGTGTTGTCCGCGGGGACTTTGGGTGCCGATGGCAGCGACAAGGAGCACGTAAGAGTCCTGCTGGTTCCCGTGTTGATCAACAGTCCGTCAGGCAACGCAACGAGGCAGGGCAGCTACGCCTGGTGGGTGGGGGACGAGGGCGTGAAGCTCAGCGCCGTCATCCCAGCCGACGAGTCTCCAGTGGCGGGGCAAGCACACGCCATCAATGAGCTCATCGCCGGACTGGACCCTTCATCGCCGAAGTGGGCACGCGTGCTGGCGTATGGCCAACTCGCGTTCGTGCCGGATACGCCGCTCACTCCCGGACCGCTGCAAAGTAACTTTCATGTCCTCGGGGTCACGCATCGTCAGCCGTCGGGTGCACCGTGGGTGGCCGGTCGGTTCAATGTGAATTCCACCTCGGCCCGGTATTGGCGAGGCCTTGGCGCGACCTACAACCGGTTGCGACCCACCGCGCCGCTGAACCTGGATCTCACCACATTTGGCAATCGGATGCGGGACAACCTTGCGCTGGCCGACTCTCCGGGAAAGGCCGCGGGCGGACCGTTCCAGACGGTTGACGCCTTTCTGGCCAGTCCGCTGCTGGCGGCGGCATTGCAAGGCAGTGAGGTCACCCCCGAACAGTTTGGCGACGCTATGCGGGCGTGGCTGACGACCCGCTCCGACACGTTTCTTATCAGGGCATACGGAGGAGCCGCCAATCCTGCCGACGCCACGCGCTTGGAGGCCGAAGCGTGGTGTGAGGCGGTCGTGCAGCGCGTGGATGCAGGCCTTACCGGGTTTGGGCGCCGATACATGCTGCTGCAATTCCGGTGGTTGGGAACTGATGATATTTAACCGGGACACAGGACAATGCCGACCGAGGCCTTGGCAAGATATGCACAGTAGCGGGGTAAGGAATTGATTAAGATCCTTTCAACCCCATTTCCCATGCCCAGAGTGCAACCCAGTCCCTTCGACAGCAAATACCCGTTCAACCTCATGCTGAGCGCGCCTCAGGAGCCGTTCATGACGAGGTTGGCAAAGCGTCTCGGAGACTATTGCAACCGAATCATGCCTGAAGGGTACGAGACTGAGGATGGATTCCATCTCGGGACGCCACCTTCGAGGCGTTCGGCCAATTGGTTTGGAGAGAATATCTGAGGGCCGTGCTCGGCGCCATCGGCGTGACGCCGGGGCGAGTTGGTGATAGTCAGAAAAATCTTGTGGATTTCCGGGGAAAACTGTGACTTCTTGCGCGTCCACTTCGCCAGGGTAGCTCAGTGGTAGAGCAGAGGACTCATAAGCCTTTGGTCGCGAGTTCAATCCTCGCCCCTGGCACCATTTTTTTGGTGTAGATGATGCGAGGGCTGAGGGGTGTCAGGACCGGCACTCGCGGGTACCAGCATCGGTTTCGGCAGCATACCGGAACGGCTTCTGGCCAGGGCTTTGCGTGTTGTGGGCATGCATGAGGGAACGCGCTCGGTCGCGAAGGCAAGACGGCTTTTTGTTTGGCGGACGCGAATTCCCCGTGTTGCTTGGTCAGGTGGCAAAACCTTCTTACGATCTGGTGGTTCTGGCGGCGGGCATGGGCAGCCGGTTTGGCGGCGTCAAACAAGTGCAGCCCGTTGGTCCGCAGGGCGAACTCATCATTGAATACTCGGCCTTTGACGCCTTGCGGGCGGGGTTCGACCGACTGGTGCTGGTCATCCGCAAGGACATCGAGGCCGATTTCCGCGCGACGATCGGCCGGCGGCTCGAGCAGCGGATGGAGGTGCGGTATGTTTATCAGGAGATGGATGCATTGCCGGTTGGTTTCAGCACTCCGGCCGGACGTGCCAAACCCTGGGGCACGGGCCATGCGGCGTTGGTGGCCCGTACCGAGGTGCGGGGGCCCTTCGCGGTGATCAATGCCGATGATTTCTACGGGGCGTCCGCCTATCAGACCCTGGCGGCGCATTTCGCGGCCTCGTCCGACTATGCGATGGTCGGCTACCCGTTGCGGCAGACCTTGTCCGAACATGGCTCGGTGAGTCGCGGTCTGTGCAACACCGATGTGGCCGGCCGGCTGCAATCGATCACGGAAATCACAAAAATCGAACCCGTGCCGGACGGTGCGCGCTACCTCGATGCGGCCGGACAGGTGCAACGGTTGAGCGGGGACGAGATTGTCTCGATGAATTTCTGGGGGTTCACGCCGGCGGTGTTTCCCCAGTTGGACGCGCTCTTTCGGGATTTCCTGACCCGGAATGCGGCGGATCCGAAGGCGGAGTTTTATCTGCCAACCGCCCTGAGCACCTTGAATCAGACTGGCGCGGCCCGGATCGCCCTGCTGCGCAGCGCTGATGCGTGGTTTGGGCTGACCTACCGCGATGATCTGGCCGCGGCAGCAGCGACCATGCGTTCGCTGATTGCCGCGGGAAAATATCCCGATCCGCTGTGGGGTTGAGGCTTGAGAGCAGTTTCCGCCCACCTGCCCTGACGGAAACCGGACGGCGCCGGCCGCCTCACCCGGACTACAGGTCCGCCAACAGGGCCCGCAACTCGCGTTCGGGGTCTTCGTGATCTTGGGCCACGGCCAGGGCCAGCGCTTCTTCAAGGCAGACCCTGGCCTCGGCCCGGCGCCCAAGCCCGAGCAGCGTCTTGCCCAGGAGAATCCGCGGCATCATCCAGTCCGCTTTCTTGGCGGTGCAACGCTGGAGATGCTCGATGGCGTCAGCGGGCCGCGCCTCGGCGAGGAGCGCCTGGGCCAGACTGAATCGAAACAGCTCGTTCTCGGGCTGCTGTTCGACGAGCGCCGCGAATTGCCGGGACCGCATGTCAGTCGAAAAACAGCGCGACGCCCGTGGAGTTGTCGTGCCCGCCGCGCTCGTTGGCGCGGTCGATGAGGGAGCGCACGAGCTTTTCGGGGCTTTCCGCGTCCTTCATGGCCTTGGTGATCTCCTCGACCGATACAAAACGCGTGATGCCGTCGCTGCACAGCAGGTAGCGATCATGCGGCAAAATGGTGTGCGTGAAATAGTCCCCTTCGACCGGCGGCGGCTGGCCGATGCAACGGGTGAGGGCGTTGCGGTTTTCCATCAGGAGGGCAAGGGGTTCCCCGCGGGCGGCCCGCTGGCGCATTTCCGTCTCGATGGTGTGATCAATGGTCAGTTGCTCCAACGACTTGGAACGGTACCGCAGGGCGGTCGAGTCACCGACGTGTCCAAAATGCAGCTTCACGCCCGTCACGTGGGCAAAGGTCAGCGTCGAGCCGATGCCGAACTGGGGGCTGAGGACGCGGCCAAGCTTGAAAACCTGGTCGTTGATCTCGGTGACGATGCGCTCGTAGTTCAGTTTCTGCCCCGGGGTGTGCTCGGCCACGATCTTCTGCAGAGCGTTCACCGTCAGCTGGCTCGCCTGGCCGCCGGACGGCAGGCCGCCGATGCCATCCGCCACCGCAAAAATGCCCAAAGGCTCGTTGCAGAGATAGCTATCCTCGTTTTCAGGGCGGGTGCGGCCGACGTCAGTATGGGCAAAGGAGCGTAACTTCATTGAGGATATGGCGAAGACTAGTGGCAGCTTTTGGCTCAAGGGAAAGGTCTAAAAACATGGTCCCGGTTATTGCGGTCCAGCCGCTCGTACTCGGGGTTCGGAAGGCTGGCGAGGAATTCGCGTCCGTATGACTTGGCGAGGACGCGTGAATCCAGGATCGTGATCAATCCCCGGTCGCTTTTGCTGCGAATCAGCCGACCGATACCTTGACGAAACTTGATCAGGGCGTCCGGCAGGGTGAGATCATTGAAGGGGTTGCCGCCGGCATCGCGGATGTGTTCGCACTTGGCCTCGGTGATCGGGTGGGTCGGGGGATCGAAGGGCAGGCGGGTGATGATGACCTGGGAAAGCGCGGCACCCGGCACGTCCACGCCCGTCCAGAAACTATCCGTGCCGAACAGCACGGCGTTGCCCAGTGAGCGCATCTGCTGGGCGAGTTCGGTGCGGGAAAGCTCGACGCCCTGCATGAGAAACGGGCGGCCCTGTTGCCGCCAGCCGGGTTCAAGTTCCGCCGCCACGGCGCGCATGTCAGTGTAGCTGGTGAACAGCACGAGCGTGCCGCCCCGCACGGCCTCGGTGCAGAAGCGGATGTAGTCAATCAGGCTGTCGAGGGCGAGCTTCGCCTCCTGCGGCGACGGCAGGGGAACGTCGGAGGCCGCATAGACGCGCATGTTGCGCTCGAAATCGAAGGGGGACTTGACGGCGACAGCCTCCGCCCCCTCGGCTCCGATCCGCTGCGAGAACGGCTCGATCGTGCCGCCCATGGCCAGGGTCGCGCTCGTGCAGACGACGCTGGTGCGGCACCCAAACAGGTGCTTGCGCAACTCCGGGGCGACGTCGATGGGTGCGCTGCGCAGGGTGACAA
>Ga0208117_100133_pt1 | contig 50035 bp, 43 predicted proteins | sample LakWasMet26_LOW6_2_FD_183870 | JGI IMG/M metagenome (GOLD analysis project Ga0208117, IMG submission 183870) | Freshwater sediment methanotrophic microbial communities from Lake Washington under simulated oxygen tension - Sediment Metagenome... | ecosystem: Environmental > Aquatic > Freshwater >...
TCCCCCACAGGATGGAGGCCGCGACGAACTGCCGCGTCAGCTGATCGTTGTACCGGATGCGGATGAGCGAGGACTCGGCGGTCGTTGGGGTCTCTGGTTCGTGGCTCATGGGTTCCTATGCGCCTCGCCTTGGGGTGGTAAGCAGGCTCATGCGTTCGACGTGGTGCCAGTCGCGAACCCGATCCGGCCGCCATCGTAGGGGTCGGCGTCTCGTCGGTGATTGCGAGGCTGTTTGCGCGCACCCTGAGCAACCCGGGTGCCACGCGAGGCTTCCGCGCCAAAGGGATTCCTGCTGCGCAGCGACTGCGTGGGCGGTGCAGTGTCTGCGCCGGATGCGCCGACCGTATGGCGGCACGGTGGTTGCGCGGAGGCCCGGGTCATGACCGTCGCTGCCGCCCTCCTTGCCGCCGCCGCCGCCGGGCTGGTCTCGGCGCCCCACTGCGCGGCGATGTGCGGTCCGCTCGCGCTGGCCGCCTGCGACGCGCCCAGCAGGGGAGACAGCCTGCGCGCGGGCGCTCGCTATGGCCTGGGGAGGCTCGTCTCGTACATGGTCACCGGCGCCATCGCAGGCGCGCTCGGCTCCGGGCTGGTGCGGGTGCTGCGCGGAGAGGGGGTGCAGCGCTTCGTCTCGCTGGCGCTGGCGGCGGGGCTCGCGCTCGCGGCCTGGAGGGTGCTGCGGGCGGGGCGTCCAGCCGCGCTGGTGAAGCTGCGACGCTCGTCGCCGAAGCTGCGCGTACCGGCCGCGGCGATGGGCCTCGTCACCGGGCTGCTCCCGTGCGGGGCGCTGGCCTCCGGGCTGCTGATCGCGGCGAGCGCCGGGTCGTGGTGGGGCGGGGCGATGGCGATGGCTGTGTTTGCCGCGGCGAGCGCTCCGGGGCTGCTCGCGGTGGTGCTGCCGGCGACGGGGCTGCGCACGGTGCTCAACCGCGCCGCCACGCCGACGCGAAGGAGGGTAGGGGCCGCGGTGCTGCTGGTCGCGGCGTGCTGGGTCGCGGCGCGGCCGTGGGTGATGCCAGAGAAGCAGTGCCACTGCCATGGGACGGCGTCGGCCAGGGCGTCGAGCTGACGCAGCGGCTGCGTGCCGGGCGCAGAGACTGCGCGCGAGCGGCGCTCTTCGGGCTCGCTGACAAAGCCCGAGGGGGCCTCGGCTCCTGGCTTGCTGGGGAACGCCCCGTGCTAGCGTGCCGCCGCCTCCCAGGGTCCCGATGAACGAACCAACGCAAGAGACGCTCTTCGCGGAGATGAAGCGTTACGTGCGCTTCACGGAGGAGGACGCGCGCGCGCTCGCTCGCTTCGGCGAGAAGGCCCGGGAGCACTTCCCGAGGATCGCGCTGGAGTTCTACGACCGCACCCGCGAGCACGAGAAGGCCCACGCGGTCTTCACGGGCGAGGCGCAGATCGAGCGGCTGCGGCAGTCGATGGTGCGCTGGATGGAGCGTCTCTGCCAGGGCCCGTACGACGAGTCGTACTACGCCGAGCGGGCCAAGATCGGCCGGATGCACGTGAAGATCGGGCTGCCTCAGCGGTATATGTTCACCGCGATGTCGCTGATACGAACGGCGTTTCATGGCATCGTGGACGAGCTTCCGGTGGAGGAGTCGAGCGCGGTGCGTGGCGCGCTCGCTCGCATCCTCGACCTGGAGCTGGCGATCATGCTGGAGACCTACCGGGACGACCTCGTCACTCGCATCCAACGCGTCGAGCGCGTGGAGAACGAGCGTCTGCGGCGCGAGCTCGCCCGCAGCGAGCACCGCTACGCCAGCGCCGTGGAGCTCGCCCGGGTGCTGGTCGTGGGCATCGACGCCACCGGGGGCATCGCGCTCTTCAACCACGAGGCCGAGCGGGTGAGCGGGTACGCCCGGGACGAGGCGCTGGGGCAGCCCTTCGTGGAGCTGATGCTCCCGGAGTCGCTGCGCGCGGAGGAGGGCGGTCGGCTGCTGGAGGCGGCGTCGGGACTGACCCCGGTGAAGGAGGTCTGGGAGGTTCCGGTGCGGGCGCGTACGGGGAGGGAGCGCGTGGTGCGCTGGCAGCTCGCGTACGCGGCGCCGACCGCGGACGAGCCCGTGGCCCTCTACGCGATCGGGCAGGACGTCACCGAGGAGCGGGCGCTGCAGGAGCGCACCCGCCAGAGCGAGCGACTGGCCGCCGTGGGCACGCTCGCGGCGGGGCTCGCCCACGAGATTCGCAACCCCCTGAACGGCGCGCTCCTGCACGTCACCTATCTGGAGCGGGCGCTGAAGCGCTCGGCGGGCAGCGACGACGCGCTGGAGACCACGCGCTTCATCGGAGGAGAGATCCAGCGCTTGTCCCTGCTGGTGCGAGACTTCCTCGTGTTCGCCCGCCCATCGCCGCCCAACCGAAAGCCCGCCTCGCTGCAGGCGCTCTGCAGCCGCGCCGCCGCGGTGGTGGCCGACGACGCGAGCCGCGCCAAGGCGACGCTCGTGACCGACCTCACCAGCACCGACCTCGTGGCCGAGATCGACGCCGACAAGATCGAGCAGCTGCTGCTGAACCTCCTTCGCAACGCCATCGACGCGGTCGAGAGCGCGGGCGGGGGGCGGGTCGTGCTGCGCCTCAGGCGCCAGCCGAGGAGCGTGCTGCTGGAGGTCGAGGACGACGGACCGGGGCTACCCTCACCAGAGGCTCCGATCTTCGACGCCTTCTACTCGACGAAGTCCCAGGGCACCGGCCTCGGGCTCGCCATCGTCCACCGGGTGGTGACCGACCATGGCGGATCGGTCGAGGTTGACAGCCACCCTGGTCGCACTGTCTTTCGCGTCGTGCTCCCCGTCGGGAGCGGCGCTTCGGAGGTTCCGTGAGTCCCACGCCCAAGGTTCGAGTGCTGGTGGTCGATGACGAGGAGGGGGCTCGCTCGGGTCTCGAGAAGCTGCTCCGGCTGGAGGGCTACGCGGTCGACGCCGCGGCGGACGGCCTCGCGGCGCTGGAGCGCGCGGCCGAGCAGCCACCCGACGTGGTGGTGACCGACCTGAAGATGCCGCGGATGGACGGCATGGCCCTGATGGAGCGGCTGCGCGCCCAGTGGCCCGGGATGCCAGTGATCGTGGTGACGGCCTTCGGCGACGTGGGCTCCGCGGTGGCGGCGATGCGACATGGGGCCGAGCACTACCTGGTCAAGCCGGTGGACTTCGACGAGCTGCAGGTGGCGATCGACCGGGCGATCGAGAACCGCGACGTGCGGGCCGAGGCCGACCAGCTACGGCGTCAGCTCCGGGAGCGCGACGCGCGCGGCCTGGAGGGCATGGTGGGCGCCTCGCCTGCGATGCAGAAGGTCTACAAGGTCGCCGCGCAGATCGCGCCCGCGAGGGCCACGGTGCTCATCACCGGGGAGAGCGGCACGGGCAAGGGGGAGCTGGCTCGGGCGATCCACGCCAAGGGGCCTCGCGTGGGCAAGGCCTTCGTGACGCTGCACTGCGCGGCGCTCGCCGAGACGCTGCTGGAGAGCGAGCTCTTCGGGCACGAGAAGGGGAGCTTCACCGGGGCCGACCGCCGCCGCGTGGGGCGCTTCGAGCAGGCCAACGGGGGGACGCTCTTCCTCGATGAGATCGGGGAGATCCCGCTGTCGATCCAGGTGAAGCTGCTGCGGGTGCTGCAGGAGCGCACCTTCGAGCGGGTGGGCGGCAACGAGGCGGTGAAGGTCGACGTGCGGCTGATCGCGGCCACCAACAAAGACCTCTCCGCCGAGGTCGAGTCCGGGCGCTTCCGCGAGGACCTCTTCTATCGGCTGAACGTGGTGCACGTCGACATGCCGCCCCTGAGGGTGCGGGAGAACGACGTGCTGACGCTCGCGCGGCACTTCCTCGATCGCTTCTCCAAGGAGAACGACAAGCTGCTGGAGGGCTTCTCCGACCGGGCGCTGGCGAAGATGCTGGCGCACCGCTGGCCGGGCAACGTGCGGGAGCTGGAGAACGCCGTCGAGCGGGCCACGGTGCTCGCGGAGGGCAACCTCATCGACGAGGACGACCTGCCCATCGAGGTGTCTTCGGCCGGGCGCCAGGGCATCCAGATCCCCGGGTCGACGATGGCGGAGATCGAGCGGCACGCGATCGAGGCCACGCTGGACGCCGTCGGCGGCTCCACCGCGCGCGCGGCGGAGATGCTCGACCTGAGCATCCGCACGATCCAGTACCGCCTCCATGAGTTCGGGCGCGCGACCCCGAGGGAGCGCAAGTCGGGCTGAGCTCGCGTGGCGGCACGTCGCTTGAACAAGCGACGCTCATGTCCACGGCCCCCAGCTCGAAGTGCAGCGTGCTCGTGGTCGAGGATGACGTCTCGGCCGGTCGCACGCTGGCGCAGCTGCTGCGCGAGGACGGCTACGAGGTCGAGGTGGTGCTGGACGGCGAGGCGGCGATGGCCCGGCTGACGCGCGCCCCGACGCCGGATGTCCTCATCACCGACTATCGCCTGCCGCGGGCCGACGGGCTGGAGGTCGCGACCTACGGCCGGAAGCTTCATCCCAACCTCAGCATCGTGATGGTCACCAGCTATCCCGAGGTCATCGCTCGCATCGGGTCGCGCGCCGATGTCCCCACGGTCATCCTCTCCAAGCCGCTGGTCTACGCAGAGCTCACCAGGGAGCTCGATCGACTCATCGAGCGCGTGGGCGCGTAGCAGGGGGGGGCTGCCGCGCGGCGACGCAGAAGCTGCGCTCGCCGTGCAGCAACTTCACGGGGCCATCAGCAATGGTCGTGCGGGTTGGGGAAGGCGTCGCTCTCGTCCTCGCCGCTGCGGGTCTTCAGGCAGGTGAAGTCCTTCTCGATGAGGATGCGCAGGGTCTGTCCGTCGCCCGTCGGCTGGTCGGCCTCGAGCCCCACCTGATCGGTGCGGCACCACGAGTCGGCGAGCCCGGCGGGGATCGACACCGTCACCAGAGATCCTTCCAGCCTCGCGCCGAGCGCACCATCCGTCGCCCGCTCGATCGCGTAGACGAGCTGCGCGCCCGGGCCGAAGCGCACGGCCTCCTCCACCCTCCCGACCTGGTCGAAGGTCTCCACCTCGCTGCGGGAGAGTCGCAACCGCAGGGAATTTCCGCGAACCCTCAGCTTCATCGTCGCTCCATGTCTTCCGGTGTGTCCCAGTCATCGAGCATCCGCTGCTCGTCCGTCGAGAGGTTCAGCTCCGACGCTCCCAGCTCGTCGAGCAACCCCTGGACCGAGCGCCGTCCCGACCCGGCGCGACCCTCGGCGAGGGGGAGCGCGCGTCGCGCGTCGTAGCGGGCGAACATCGGCTCCCAGCGGCCGTTGCGCCGTGGGGCGATCGCAGGGGCCTCGGTGACCGCTCCCGCGAGGCGGGCGATGAGCTCGCGCGACACGAAGGGCATGTCGCAGGCGATGGCGAGCGCGTGGCCATCGCCCGCGCGGCGGAGCAGGGGCAGCAGCCCTCCGAGCGGACCGATACCCGCGGGCGAGTCGTCGAGCGTCTCCGCGGCGACCCCGGCGTACTCGGCTCGTCGCCCCACGAGCACCCATGGGATCGAGAGGGACTCGAGGTGGCCTCTCAGCCCGTCGAGGATCGTCCCTCCCGCCGGGGCGCCGAGCAGCCCCTTCGGCCGGCCGCCGAAGCGCGTCGAGGCGCCGCCGACGAAGATCCCCGCGAGCACGGCGCGCGGGGCGCAGGCGCCGTCGACCGCGTCGAGCACGGCGCCCGGGAGGACGGCCTCGCAGCGGGGGAAGAGCTCGCGCTCCTCGAAGCGCACGTGCTCCACGAGGCGCTCTGCGAAGAGGCCCAGGTGGCCCGCGTCGCCTCGCTCGGCGGCGGCGAGGTGCGCCCTCAGCGCCGAGTGATCGGCCTCGATCCGGGCCGCGAGCGCGTGGTCTCCGAGCGCGCGGAGGGCGGGCAGCAGGATCGTTTCCTCGACCCGGAAGTGGGGTTCCAGCTCGCGGTCGAAGCGCCCACGGAGGTCGAGCACCACCGGGGCGTCGGCCGCGATGGAGGCCCCATGGCGGGAGAGTTCACGGGCCAGCACCAGCGCGTGGTGGTGCTCGCTGGACAGCCTCCGGAGGCGTGCGTCGCGCTTCATCGGGCGCTCTCTCGTCTCATCATGACTGCCGCGGAGACAGTACCCCCGTGGTCGCCGATGGGAAGGAGCGGGCGGGGCCGCGAGGACCGATGTGGCACAACTGGCGCGGAGTCGGCTCGGACTGTCCGCCGGGGGGCGAGTGAGCTCGGTCGTCGGAGCATCGCCGTGCGCGCGCTGCCGTGAGAAGCGGTCGTGATCGTCGACACGACCGGGCGTTGGTGCCTACGATCGCCGCCCACGAAGGGGACCTCTCGATATGCAGCGGGAACTGGAGATCATCCTGACGCGTCAGCTCGCAAGCTACCTGGCGACGCCCGCCTTCATCGTCGATCCAGAGGGCAACCTGCTCTTCTACAACGACCCGGCGGAGACGCTGCTGGGGCACCGCTTCGACGAGACCGGAGAGATGCTGGCCCGCGAGTGGTCGACGCTCTTCTCCCCCACCGATGCCAACGGGGCGCCGCTGCCTCCGGACGAGCTCCCGCTCCTCATCGCGCTGCGCACCCGCCACCCGTCGCACCGGGAGTTCTGGATCACCGGGCTCGACGGCGCGCGGCGCCATCTGGTGGTGACCGCGCTGCCGCTGGTGGGTCAGGCGGGGCGCGTCCTCGGCGCGATGGCGCTCTTCTGGGAGGGGGAGGCTCAGTGAAGGTTGCTCTCTGGGGCACCCGAGGATCGCTCCCGACGCCGGGCCCGGAGACCGCGCGCTACGGGGGCAACACGGTGGCCGTCGAGGTGCGGGCGGACGACAACAGCGTGCTGGTGCTCGACGCGGGCACGGGCATCCGCAACCTCGGGCGGACCATCCCGGGCACCACCCGGCGGGTCGACGTGCTGCTGTCGCACCTGCACATGGACCACATCCAGGGACTCGGCTTCTTCGCGCCGCTCTATGTGCCGGACATGGAGGTCCACATCTGGGGCCCACCCTCGCCGGCGGAGTCGCTGCGCTCGCGGCTCGGCCGCTACATGTCCCCGCCGCTCTTCCCGGTGCGGCTGCGAGACCTGCCGTGTCGGCTCACGGTCCACGAGGTTCCGGTCGGGGACGTGCGCATCGGGCCCTTCACCGTCGACGCCTCGCTGGTGTGTCACCCCGGTCCCACGGTGGGCTACCGCATCACCGCGGGGGGGCGGGCGCTCACCTACCTGCCCGACCACGAGCCCGCCCTCGGCGTCCGCGGCCCGCTCCTTCGCGACGGCTGGACCTCCGGGGGATCGCTCGCCGAGGACACGGACCTGCTCATCCACGACGGCCAGTACACCGACGCCCAGTACGAGGAGCGCGTGGGCTGGGGCCACAGCACCTTCGACCGCGCCGTCGAGTTCGCCAGGATTACCCGTGCCCGTAAGCTGGTGGTCTTCCACCACGATCCCGACCACGACGACGTGACCCTCGCCCGGCTGATGAACGAGCTCGTCGCGCGCAGCCGCCCGTCGATGCCGGTGAGCGCGGGCCGCGAGGGGGAGGTCTTCACCCTCTAGCGTCGGAGCCTTCGGAGAAGCGCGTCGCGCAGTCGGAGGGCCTCGGGGTCGCCGACGAAGACGCCGAACGAGAGGTAGGCGAGGCCGAAGAACAGCAGCGTCGGCGGGGCGACCAGCATCGGCCGGTCGCCGAGGAGGGCGCGCAGCGGGAGCCGTACCGTCCACGCGGCGCCCGCGGCGGAGAGGGCGATCGACCAGAGCCGCGCGACGACGAAGCCCGGGACGCCGTGAGGGCCGAGGCGGCGGCGGAGGGAGGCGCGGAGGATGAGGTACTCGATCCAGCCCGCGACGCCGGCGGAGGCGCTGAGGCCCACGGTGCCCCAGGAGGCGTCGAGGCCGAGCGCCCGCAGCAGGGGGAAGGCGAAGACGTAGCCGAGCGCGCCGGTGAGAAGCAGGCGGAGCGCGGCGACGTGCATGGGGGTGCGCGTGTCGCCGAGGGCGTAGAAGGCGGAGGTGTACAGCCGCGCCATGGTCTGGCCGAGGAGCCCGATGGCGGAGCCCGCGAGGGTGGCCCACACGGCGATGGTCTGGCCGTGGGTGAAGGCCCCGCGCTGGTAGAGCAGCCCGGCGATGTCGCCGCCCAGCGCCACGAAGGCCATCGCCGAGGGGATCACGAAGAAGGCGATGCGGCGCAGGCCCGCGTCGAGGCGGGCGACCACGGCGCGGTGCACCTGGTCGATGGTTCCGGTGGCGGAGGCCATCTCCGGGAGCTCCGAGGCCGAGATGGCGGTGCCGAAGAGGCTCACCGGGAGGAGGTTGAGGGTCTGCGCGTAGCCGAGCGTGGCGACCGCTCCGATGGGCAGCAGGCTCGCCAGGATCTGGTCGATGTACCCGCTGAGCTGAGCGACGCCGCGGGAGAGCAGCGCGGAGGTGAAGCGGGAGAGCACCGCGCGCACGTCCGGAGAGCCGAAGCCCAGGGAGGGCCTCGCGCCAGGGACCAGGCGAAGCGCCGAGGGGAGCTGCACGAGGAGCTGCAAGAGGGCGCCGGCGACGGTCCCCCAGGCGGCGGCGCGGGCGAGGGCGAAGCCGTTGGCGTCGCGGCCGGTGACGACCAGCGCGACCACCACCGCGGCGCTCGACACCATCGGGACGGCGTAGGGGAGGAAGAAGCGACGGTGGCTGTTGAGGATGCCGAGGCACCAGGCGGAGAGCACCAGCAGACCGATGCCCGGGAAGAAGATGCGCACCAGCGAGAGGGTCTCGACCCGGCGATCTCCGTGGAATCCAGGGGCGATGATGTCGACGAACTGCGGCGCGAACAGCACCCCGAGCGCGACGAGCGCGGCGGTGACGAGCGCGAGAAGGGTGCCCGCCGCGGCGGCCACGGCCACGGCCTCGTGGGGTCGACCGGAGGCGCGGAGCCGCGCGTACACCGGGATGAACGAGGCGCTCACGGCCCCCTCGCCGAGGAGGTTCTGCAGCACGTTGGGGATGCGGAAGGCCGCGGTGAACACGTCGGCCCCGGCGCCTCCGCCCAGGTAGTACGCGAACACCGACTGGCGCACGAGGCCCGCGGCGCGGCTCGCGAGGATGCCCGCCGCCACCGCGAGGCTGCCGCGCACGCGGGGTGGAGGCGCGGCGGCGGGGGTGGGCTCGGCGGTCATCGTGGGGCGCCACTGCCTAGCGGAGAACTGGCGCCGTCGCCAATCGGGAGCAGCGGGGCAGCGGTCGTGTATGTTGCCGCGCCGTGATCCCCGCCAAGTCCTCCCTCCGCGAAGAGCTGCTCGGTCGCCTCCGGGCCGAGCTCGATCAGCTCGAGCGCGCGCATCAGTCGGCGCTCGAGGGCGCCACCCACGAGGAGGCCAAGCCCGAGAACAGCAAGGACACCCGCGCCCTCGAGCAGTCCTACCTCGCGCGAGGACAGGCGATGCGAGTGGCCGACGCGCGCCGCGCCGTGGCGGACGTGGCGGTGATGTCCGTCGACCCGGCGGCTGGCGCTCCGCGCGTGGCGGTGGGCGCGCTGGTGACCACCTCCGAGGACGACGAGGAGCGCCTGGTCTTCGTCGCTCCGCACGGGGGAGGGAGCGTGCTCGCGGGGGGGCGCGTGCACGTGGTGACTCCGCAGTCGCCGCTCGGTCGCGCGCTGCTCGGACGCAGCGAGGGCGACGAGTGCGAGCTCACCCTCGCGGGCCGCGAGCGGATCGTCGCGATCGTCGCGATCGCCTAGGACACGCGGGTCCTGGGCCGCAGTGACCGCGCTCCAGCGGGCATGCTACGGCACGCTACGAGGGTTCGCGCGGCGGACCGAACCGACCATGACCAGACGCCCCAGACGCCCCAAGGCCGCGCAGCCTCTGACGCGTGCTTCCGCTCCGGTGGAGGCCCGCTCGTCGTCTCCTTCGCCCCGGCAGGAGCATCGCTCTCCGTGGACGCTCCTGGGCGCGGCGGCCGTGGTCGCCATCGGCTGGGTCGCCTACCGCAATGACCAGCCCCGGGCGCTCCCGGTCCCCGCGGCCTCGGCCAACCCGCCCGACGGCGGGGTGCGCTCCGAGGAGCTCATCACCCGGGTGCGGCTGCTCCCGACGCCGGAGGAGCTCATCCCCCCGAGGGACTGCGCGGCGCCCAGGGACTGGTTGATTCCCGATCGCGACCGCGCCTCGACGCTCTCCCTGCTCACCCTCACGCTTCGTGACCCCGCGCTGGTCGCCGCGATGGAGACCCATCTCTCCTGCGGCACCGGGCCCGGCTGCACCATTCGTCCGCCCATCGAGCTCATCGAGTCGCTCCCGGCCCCGGCGCGCTCGCGGCTCTACGGCGTGCTCAACAACATCGACACCAACCCCCAGGCGGAGGATGCCTTCAGGCGTCCGGTGGCAGCCGGTCCCTTCAGCGCCATCGTGGGTCTGCCCCCGGAGGCGAGGCCGCTCATGGACCGCCTCACCTGGCAGCAGGGCGGCGTCCCGACCTTCTCGGACTTCTCGGTGGTCTGCTCGCGGCTCCCGACGGACGCGTCGCGACGGGCCTTCGTGAGGGCGATGCTCACCCGCCGCACGACCGACGTGTCGCTCCACATCGACTCGCCCGGCGCCATCGACCGCATCGTCGCGGGCTTCCCCGACGGGGCGCAGCCGGCGATCCGCGCTCAGCTCGTCGCGGCCAGGGGCGCCGGCGACTCGACCATCGCGCTCGCGGCCCTGATGCCCGAGTGGGCCCGGATACACGTCGGCACCTTCCCCGCCGCCTCCGAGGCGTGGACCAACTGCTTCTGGACGGCGCTGCGCTTCATCGATCCGACGCCGTCGCCCCCGGTGCCCGACGCCGAGCTGTGGGGGGCGATGGTCGAGCGGGAGTTCGTCCGGGTGCGGGAGGACTACCGATTCGGAGACATCCTGGTGCTGAGGGACGGGAGCGGGCGGCGCACCCACGCGGCCACCTGGCTGCTCGCGGGCTACCTCTACACCAAGGACGGCATGGGCTCGCTCATGCCGTGGCGCGTGGCCTCGCTCGACGACCTGCTCAACGGATTTCCCACCACCGCGACGATGGAGTTCTGGCGCCGCCGCCCCGCGAGCTGAGCGCTTGCGGCGCGCAGGGGAATGGCGTTCCACTCGCAGGTCACTTGGAACCACGGACGATCGGTAGAGACCTCTCGCTGGCCCTCCTCCTCAGCGGCGCCCTCGGGTGCCCCCGGCGAGCCGCTCCGACGCCGCCGCCGGACGCCGATCCCAACGTGCAGCTCCACGTCGAGCACGCCATCGGGGTGCCGGTGGTGGACATCCGGCGCGAGCCCGACGCCGGGACGACCCGCGTGCAGATCGGCGGCGCGTCGGTGCAGCTCCCCACGCGCGAGCCCGAGCCGCCGCCCTCGGAGTAGGCGTCACGCGAAGACGTCGGGCACGTACCGGCCCTCTCGCTCGATCTCGCGCAGCCACCGCGAGGCCTCGGCCTCGGTGCCGCCGGTCGCCTCCTGGCGGATCCGGCAGAGGGTCTCCCGCACCGCCGGGGCCATGCGCTCGCCGTCGCCGCAGAGGAAGACCGTCGCGCCCCGCTCGAAGGCCTCGCGGAAGCGGGCGCGCTCCTTCCAGAGCCGGTGCTGCACGAAGGTCACGTCCCCGTCGGGCTCGCGGAACCAGGCCGGGAAGACCGTCACCACCCCGTCGCGCTCCCAGGCGGCGATCTCGTCGCGGTAGAGGAAGTCGACCTCGGGGTGGTCGCAGCCGAAGAAGAGCAGCGCCTCGCCCGAGGCCTCGCCCGCGGCGCGGCGGGCGGCGCGCTCCTGGAGGAAGCCTCGGAAGGGCGCGAGCCCGGTGCCGGCGCAGATCATCACGATGGGCGTCGCGTTGGAGGCCGGAGGGTGGAAGGGCACGTTGGGCGTGCGGATCGCGACCGGGACCGCGTCGCCCGCCCGCAGCCGGGCGAGGTAGCTGGAGCAGGTGCCGTGGAAGCGCCCGTGGCCGGAGAGCGCCGGCCCGTCGAGCACCGCGACGGTGAGCGTGCAGCGCTCGGGGTTCCATCGTGGCGACGAGGAGATGGAGTACTGCCGGACCCGCATCGCGGGCAGCAGCTCCAGCAGCTCGCCGAAGGAGAGCTCGCACGAGGGGTACTCCTCCAGCAGGTCGAGCACGCTCACCCTCCGGTCGAGCACCGCGGTCTTGTACCTCGCGGCGTCGGACGCGAGCGCCGCGAGGTGCGCCCGGTGCGGCGGACACGTGGTGCGCGCGGCGAGGCGCTCCAGGTCCCTCCGCGTGGCGGGGGCCGAGAGCTCGACGTAGCGGCCGAGGAGCTCCTGCACCGACACCGGGCGGTCCGTGGGCAGCGAGGCCGCCATGGCGCCGCGGGTCGAGCGCAGCAGCAGGGCCGCGTCGGTGCGCACCCCGAATCGCCGCGCGGCGCGCTCGACCAGCTCGGGGTGGTTCTCCGGCAGCACCGCGAGGTAGTCGCCCGCCGCGTAGGAGGTGCCCGGGGGAAGGGCGAACTCCAGGTGCCGCTTGGATCGTCCGAAGGGCGACGAGAGGTCGACCAGCTCGCGGTTGTCGAGGACCGTCGCGAGGTCGAGGCGGTTCTGTCGCGCGAGGTCCATCGCCCCCGACGGGGCGACCTCCACGCGATAGAGCGGCTCCGAGGCGACGTCGACGGCGGCCACGCCCAGCGCCGCGCCCAGCGCGTCCCAGAGCGGCGCGTACCAGCGCTCGAAGTCCCCGAAGAAGTCGCCGCGCGCGTCGGCCTCGCCCCGATCGAGGAGCGCCTGCGCGCCCGCCTCGCGGAGCCCCGCGTCGATGCGCTGGGGGACGGCCTGGTAGGTCTCGGTCCAGTCGCGGTTGCCGCAGCCGAAGACGGCGAAGCGCACGCCGGAGAGCGCCGCGGCCGGGACCCCGCCCAGCCACGCGCAGAACGCCCGCGCGTTGTCCGGGGGCTGCCCGTTGTACGAGGCCGTCACGATCACCGTGGCGCCCTCGCGCGGCAGCCGTCCGGTGGCGTCGTCGAGCGGCATCACCCTCGCCGCGTAGCCGCGCGCCTGACCGTCGCTCGCGATGCGCCGGGCGAAGGCCTCGGAGGCGCCGGAGTTCGACCCGTAGAGCAGCAGCAGCGGCGTCCCGTGGAAGGCCGCGGAGGGCGCCGCGGCGGCGGCGGCGGTCGCCTCCGCGGGGCGGGTGGAGAGCGAGCGCGAGACGGGCCGACGGATGCGGGCGCGGAGCTGGAGCCCGGCGGGCTTCAGGGTGAGGGTCTCCTTGATCTTGAGGGTGTACGGCGACGGCTCGGAGAGCTCGAAGCGCTGGAGCATCATGGCGAGCACCAGCGTCGCCTCCTGGAGCGCGAACGCCCGGCCGATGCACGCGCGCTGGCCGCTGCCGAAGGGCAGCCAGGCCTTCTCCGGGAGGCGCTGGCGGGCCTCCGGCTCGAAGCGGTCGGGGTCGAAGCGCTCGGGGTCGCTCCAGACCGCCGGGTCGCGGTGGAGGGTGGGGGCGAGCACGAGGGCCACGTCGCCGCGCTTGAAGGGATATCGATCGGCGAGGGTGGTGTCGTGCCGGGCGTGCACCGCGAAGGCCGGGGCGGTGGGATAGAGGCGGAGCGTCTCGCGGAGGACCTGGTCGATGTACCCGAGCCGGCCGAGGTCGTCGAAGCGGGGCATCTCGGCGCCGAGCACGGCGTCGACCTGGTCGCGGGCGCGGGCGAGCACCTCCGGGTGCTGGAGGAGCAGGTGCACCGCGAAGGAGAGGAGGCCGCTGGTGGTCTCGTGCCCCGCGATGAGGAAGGTCACGAGCTGGTAGCGGATGTTGGTGTCGTCGAGGCGCTCGCCGGTGAGCGGGTCTCTGGCGCCGAGCATGAGGCCGAGCAGGTCGCGGGGCGCGTCCTCCGGGGGGACCTTGCGGCGGCGCGCGATGAGCTCGTCGGTGATGCCGTACATGTAGCTCGCGTCGGCCTCGAACTGCCGCTGCGACAGGAACATCAGCTGCGTCTGGAGCGGCATCCGCCGCGAGCGGCTCCCGGCCTCGGCGAGCGCGCGCACCATGGCGTCGACGAAGGGGTGCATCTCTCGCGAGTAGAACGAGTTGAAGCGGTAGCCGAAGCCGCAGAGGGCGATGGTGTCGAGCGTGAGGCGGGTCATGTCGTCGGTGACGTCGATGCGCGCCTCGGGGCCGAAGCGCTCCCACCTGGTGAGCATCTGGTCGGCGACGTCGAGCATGTCGTCGAAGTAGCCGCGCATCGCGGAGGGGCCGAAGGCGGGCATCAGGATCCGGTGGGCCTTCGCCCAGTTGGGCTCGGACGTCTCGGCGGTGAAGAGGGCGTCGCCCGCGAGGTCGCGGATGTGGCGCAGCGGGCCGTGGATGTGCTTCTCGAAGCGGCTCTCGTCGCAGGCCTCCGCGGCGAGCTCGCGCGACCCGAGCAGCACCAGCGACTGGGTCGGGAAGGTCAGCCGGAAGATGGGCCCGTACTCGCGCGCGAGCCGCATCATGCTCTGCACCGGGGCGTCCGGGTCGACGTCGGGGACGTTGCCCACGAGCGGGCGGACGCGCGGCTGCGGGATCGTGCTGGGGGCGTTGCGCTTGCGCATGGGGCCTCACCGTAGGCAGCGGCAGAAGGTGAAGCAAACGAGTAGTCTGCACACCACCACATGAAGCGCGTTCATACTGGTCCGCCGCTGGGACAGCTCGACCTCAACCTCCTGCGGGTCTTCGAAGTGGTGCACCGCGAGGGCAGCCTGAGCCGCGCCGCGGAGGTGCTGTCCCTCACCCAGTCCGCGGTGAGCCACGCGGTGGCGCGCCTGCGCCGTGAGCTCGACGACCCGCTCTTCGTCCGCGAGGGCTCCCACATGGTGGCGACGCCGCTCGCGACCCGCCTCGCGCCCGCGATCCGCGACGCGCTCACGGCGCTCGAGCGCGCCCTCTCCGGGCGTCGGGCCTTCGACCCGGCCGTCGACCTCGACCGGCTCACGGTCGCGATCCCCGACGAGCTCGAGGCCGTGGTGCTCCCGGCGCTCCGCTCGCGGGTGACCACGGCGGCGCCCGGCCTGCTGGTCGCGGGCGTCCGCTTCGACCTGGAGCGCCTGCAGGTCGAGCTCGCGACGAGGTCCGTCGACGTCGCGGTGGGCGTGCTGCACCCCGGAGGCCCCGACGTGCGGCGCGAGCGGCTCATCGACGACGCGCTTTGCGTGGTGGCCCGCAAGCGCTACCGGGGCCTCGACTCGCGCAAGTACCTCGCGGCCGGGCACGTCGCGGTCTCGCCCCGGCGCGACGGTCCGTCGATCGAGGACACGGCGCTGGAGCAGGCGTCGCTGCGCCGCAGGGTCGTCGCCCGCTGCCAGCGCTACGAGACGGCGCTGCGCATCGTGGCGGAGAGCGACCTGATCCTGACGGCGCCGCGGCACTTCGCCGACCGGCTCGCGTCGGTGCTGGGGCTGCACGTGCTGCGGACGCCGGTCCCGCTGCCCGCCGCGCAGGTCGACCTCTACTGGCACCGGCGCAGCGAGGACGACCCGGCCAACCGATGGATCCGCGCGCAGGTGCGCCAGGTGTTCCGCGACGGGGTGTAGCGAGGCCGCGACGGGCTCGCGCCGCGGTCGCTTGATTCTTCTCCGCGCACCCTGAGATGGTCGACGACCATGAGTGGGGAACCCTCGGACAGCGACCCGTCCCGTCGCGAAGCGTCGATCACGCCCGAGCAGGGCACCCTGGAGCAGCTCGCCTCGGAGGAGGGGGACGCCCTGCTGGGCGCGATGGCCGCGTCGGCGCGGCCGAAGCTCGGCGCGGTGGATCGGATGGGCCTCGCGCTCTCCGGCGGCGGCTATCGGGCGGCGGCCTTCCACCTCGGGGTGATGGGCGTGCTCCACCGGGTCGGGCTGCTGCCGACCGTGCGCGTGCTGTCGACGGTGTCCGGAGGGAGCATCGTGGGTGCTGGGTGGCTCGTCTCGCTGGCGGAGTCCAAGGGCTTTGCGGAGTTCGAGCGGGCGTTTCGTCGGTGGCTCTCGACGACCGACGTCGTCGCCCTCGCGGGGGCGAAGCTCTCGCGAGCGGGGGACGGCCGGACCCCGAGCCTCATCCGCGCGGCCGCGGCGGTGTACGCGCAGAGCCCTGTGATCGGGGATTTCCGCTTCGGGGATTTCCGCGAAGGCTTCCCGGTCGAGGACATCGTGATCAACGCCACGGAGTTCACCACGGGCAACGTCTTCCGCCTGACGCGCACGGCCTCCAGCCGGGCCTCCATCGGCAACCAGAACGTGCCGGTGAAGCGGGAGGTGTTGGACCGCGTGCGGCTGGCGGACGCGGTCGCGGCGTCGTCGTGCTTCCCGGGCGCGTTCGAGCCGCTGGTCTGGCCGACGGACTTCGACCTCGACGGCCTCGACGCCACGGTCGGGTCCGAGCCGGTCTATCTGATGGACGGCGGCATCGTCGACAACCAGGGGATCTCCAGCGTCGAGCTCGCGGTCACCCGAGCGGCCAACCGGGCTTCGCCGCTGGACCTCGTGGTGGTCTCGGACGTCTTCCAGCACGGACGCGACTTCCTCTCCGGGGCGCAGTCCGCCGCGTCGCCCGTGCCCAGCGTGATCCTCGCGCTGCTGCTCCTGGCGATCCTGCTCGGAGTGAACCTCGCCGTCGCGATCGCGACCCTCGTCCGCACGGGCCTCTCCGCGGGGACGGGTCTGTCCCTCTTCGTGGCCGCCGGGCTCGTGCTCCTTCCGCTGGCCGCGGGGGTATCGGCCTGGTGGTCGCTCCGCAAGAGCGTCGCCGCGCGATGGAACGTCCTCGCCGTCCTCGGCGGCTTCGGCGTCGGGGACCTGGTGCAGGCGATGGCGATGCGCGCTCGCTCGGTGCTCGCCATCCTCTCCAACGTCTTCATGAAGCGGGTGCGCTCGCAGGAGTACGGTCAGGTCCGCGACGTCCTGTCGAGGCGTGTGCGCTGCGTGCGGGTGTCGATCAACGACCACGAGCGCTGGAAGGATGACCCCGAGGTCACCGAGGCCATGCGCGAGACCTGCCAGCGGGCCTTCGGAATGGCCACGACGCTGTGGTGCTCCGAGGCGGAGGTCGAGACGCTCGTCGCCGCGGGGCGCATCGCAGCCTGCAAGGCCCTGCTGGACGCCGCTCGCAGGGACGAAACGAAGGCGGCCTTCGCGGATGCGCTCGAGGCGCTGTGGAGTGAGCTGCGCGCGGCAGGCTCAGAGCGCAAATAGCGAAAGACCCCCGGAATCCGCTTGGATTCCGAGGGTCTTTCTTTCGTCGGGGCGAGAGGATTTGAAGCGTCGAGGCTGCGTCGCGAGGTGCCACGAAACGTCGTGAAAACAGCGGGTTTGAGAGCAGTGGGTCGATGGCTCGCGACGTTCGGCGACGTTGGGCGCCGCGTTTGGCTCCGAGCGCTCAAGAGGGGCTCAGGCCTGACTCGGTTCGAAGAGGCCTGAGCGAAGGTCAACGCCGATCACTATGCCGTCGAGCCGACTTTGGCCAAGGACGCATGGCTGGCTCTCCGCTCGGCCCGAATGCCGCAACGCCTGTGTCAAACACGATGGGCCGCGGCCCTATGAGTCCAAGGATCTCTCAAGTACATCGGCGCGGCACAAGACTCGAACCCCGACCTCTGGTTGGTGCCAGACGAGCCCCGCTCGATCGAGCGTGCGGAGCGTGTCGGTCTCCGGCACGGAGGCCGGCAGCCAGAGAATCGAGGTGCGTCCGCTCGGGAGCATCCCCAGTTCGGCGGCGACTCTGCCCGTCAGCTCCTGGTTGCGCAAATGCCACGCGTCGATCGCTTCGCGCGAGAGCGAGCGCGAAGCCAAGGCGGCGTGGACGTTGTCGATCTGGTGGGGATCGAGCCAGCGCGCAGCAAATTCGCGCGGCGGCAGGGAGGTGGCGAGGAAGAAGCATTCAAAGGTCGAGAGCGCCGTCGCGGCCAGCTCCGGTTCGCACGCTGCCAGGAACGCGATCCCGTTCTTTCCCTCGCGCGGCGGCATCAGCCACTTGCCGAAATCGCCGCAAAGAAGGTCCGCGCCCGAGTCGTTCAAGGCCGGGAAGCCCGCCGCACCGAGGTGGCTGCCGTCGGCCACGAGCACGGGCGCCCGGGGCCCGCACGCTTCTCGGATCGACGAGAACAGGCTGCGGACGTCGATCGCCCGGCCCCGCCAAGTGACGGCGCTGACCATGACCGCGTCCGGGCGCCACGACTGCGCAACAGAGGGGATGGCGTCGACGGGCTCGACTCGGACCTCGGCGCCGTGGAAATGCGCCGCCCCGTAATACTCCTCGTCGGACAGCAAGATCTTGCGCACCCCCAGTGCGGCGAAAAGGACGCGCAACGCGACCAGCACCCCGGGCGACAGGATGATCTGATAGGAGGCAGGCAACCCTAGCAACAAGGCGCCGCAGCGCTGGATGAATGCGGTTTTCGGTGAGTGTTCGGTCGGGTCGTAGGTCATGAGCGGTGTTTGGGGTGAATTAAGCTCGGCGCACAGCAGGTCACGGCGAGGATGCGGGCCGTCTCTCGCAGCACTTGGCCCCGCACGGGGACGTTGCGGCAAAAGTGAATGACGGAGCCGGCGTCGAGCAGCTCTGACTGGGTGCCGATCTCGAGAATGATGCGCCCGCTGAGCAGGATCCAGCACGAGTGGGCGCGCGGTCTTGCGAGCTCAGTGCGGTCGCCGAAGGGGCCCTCTGGAACCACGATACGCCTCGCGTGCAGTTCGTGAAAGTCGGGGGGGCACAGGATGTCCCGGCTCGTCATCGCCTCGCTCGCCGCGGGTTGTTGCTCGCGCAGATGCGCCCAGGTCGGCGGCGAGACGAGCTCGGTCGGACTGATGCGCAAGATACGCGCGATGCGGATGAGGATGTCCACCGCGACGTTCGTCTCGGCGTTCTCGATGCGAGACAGATGCGACGACGTGATCGCGCACGCGGCGGCAAGCTGCACGATCCTGAGCCCGGCCCTGTCCCGATAGAAGCGTACGCGCTCGGCGATACCCCACGCGACAAGCGCGTAACGGCCCGGCTCCGAGAGCTCGTCCGCCGTCATTCGGCGGGGGGAAGGGCGCATCTCCTCAGAGTCGAGCGGGTCCGGGACGTCGAGGTTGATCGAGGTCGCGCTCTCGCTGAAGTGCCGGAAGATCATCCAGGCGGTCGCGGGCTTCCCGCCCGCCGCCCAGGTCTGATGGGGAAGCTGGGGGTTGATGCGGATCGACTCCCCGGGCTCGACGGGCGTAGGGAGCTCCTCGGGGGCAGCGGGTCGTCCGCCAGGAGTCCAGAACAGCCTGTATTGGATGCGGCCGGAAGTGGGGACGAGAATCTCCTCACCCGCGTGATAAATATAAGTCTCTTTCTGTTTGGGCTCGAAAGACGCCTTCGTGAGCGAATAGGGCTGGTCCCAGAAAGGAGGGTTGAAACTCTGGTAGGTGATCCCCTCGTCTGAGTTGACGTCCGTGCGCAAGGTCGCTTGCCCTTCGTCGGGCCGAAGCACGTGATAGCCCTGCGCCTCTTTCGGGGGGAGGCAGTCCGCGAGAGCCGCGCGGACCTGATCGGGCCCCGCCTTGGCGTGAAGATCCTCAAGCCAGCCGACGGTACCGGCCCGGGTACTTCCACCAGGAGTTACACTTTTTTCCTTAGATTCCGATAGCTTGGCCGTCATTGACGGCGGGCATAGCACGAGGGGCTGAGATGCGCAAGACACTTGCTGGTCCTCATCAATGCACGTGCCTGTGGGTGTCGGCGGTGACTCAGAAAATAATATTGTCCGTGGGTTGCATCGTGCCCCTGGACGGGTTAGGGATTGGGTCAGTGATGGTGCCCGTTCGTATTTGTGGGCATCACAACAGCCCACGGAGGTCAACCCATGAGCGAACCGGATGCGCTTCTTGGTACGGTGCTGGAACGAGGTAGCGACGGCGCGATTCTGATCTTCGTCGGGACGGGCGGGGTGGAGTCGTACGAGACTCCGCTGTTTCCGGACGGCTCGGCTCGCCGCGCGCTCCCGTGGAGGAAGGTCGACTCCGAGCTGCAGCGCTTGCGGAAGGCGAGCGGGCTCGTCGAGATCGCTTTGATCGTTGTTCCCGTCAGTGCCGCGCTGGCCCGGCGTGCCGCCGGTGCGAAGGGCGCGAACGAGGCCGACCTCGGCGCGCTGGTGGAGCAGCACGGGCCCACCCTGGTGTACGTCGTCGGGAAGGCGAACGAGGGGCCGGCGGGGGTGCACACGGTGGCCGTAGGAGGGGACTGCCATCGAGGGGAGCGCACCATCGAGGAGGCGATCGGCCGGATCGCGCAGCTCGCCTCGGAGATGGAGCGGAAGGCCGTCAGCGTGTTCCCAGACCGCTTCGCGCTCCACGGGGGGAAGAAGGGAGAATTCCTCGTATTCGACCGATTCGGCCGCAAGCTCGACCTTGAACCCGTCGGACCGGTCACCGCGGCTGCGATGGTCGCGCTCGCGGCGCCGGCGGTGGCTTGCCTCATCGACGCGCTAAACACGCGGCGGGCGGCCGCGTCGGCGATCTGGAAGGGGCGTCTGCCGCAGGGTGCCGTGCGCCCCGAGTCGGCGAGTCCCGACGTCTTTACCGGCAAGGTATGGCCGGACTTTGTGGGGGCGTTCGAGCGCTGGGGGCTGGACGAGGGGATGTTCACCTGTCCCCTGCCAGAGCGCGGCGGGTTCTCGTTCCCCTCGGCCTCTCCCACGGGCCTGGGGGTTGCGGTCGGGGCTGCGGATCTGCTCGACGCGCTCCGGGTCCCCCGGCACGAGGCCCGCGTTCTCGTGGAGGCCGCGGGCCTGGTGACGCAGTACTGCGTGCCTGCGCTGATCGAGCGCGGCATTCGCGCCGAGAACATCTCCGTCTTCGATCCGAACCCCGCCCAACTCGAGGCCGTCAGTGGGATCGTTGCCGACGTCACGACCGTCGTGGCGTCGGATGCCCAGGCTTACGCGGGGGCACTTTCGGGGCGATTCGATCTTCTGGTCGTGAACGGGCTCGGGAATCGGATCGGGCCGTCGCAGGCCGCTCGGATCGCCTCACTCGGAGTTCGGGGCATCACCGGCGGCGCCAACACCTTGCTGAGCGGGGATGGCCGAGAAGAGACGGTGCGGTGGCTGCACGCGCATGGCGTCGAGGTGCTGCCCTCGTACTTGGTCAATGGCGGTGGGTGGGCGGGTGCGGTGCTCGGGCAGGTCGGCCGGGCGCAGGGCGTCGAGTTGGCCTCCATCGCGGACCGCGTCTTCGCGACGGTGATCGGCGCGGTTCAAGACTTGGTGCGCGAGTCGATCGTGCGCGCCGAACGCGACACGTCCTCTCTTTGGCATGCGGCGGCGGCGATCATCGACACGCGAGTCTCCCAGAGTCGCGCGAACCACCTGGAGGGCGACGAGCTGAGGGCGGCCATTCACGCAGGGAACCTGTTGCGGACTGAAGGAGGCTGAGATGTCACAAGAGAATGAGAAGGGCGTCGGTTGGGACTCCGCCTACCGCGCGCACGACAAGGACTCGCTCTGGGGGGACGCGCCGATTCCGCCGTTCGACGGTGTGGTGTCGTTGCTCAAGGCTCGCGGCGTGCGGTCGGTCGCGGACGTCGGCACGGGCGACGGGCGCAACCTCGCTGGCCTCGCCGACGCGGGCTTCTTCTGCGCCGGCGTGGACATCTCGGCCACGGCGCTCGAACGCGCGGGCCGGAGGCTCGCGCATCGCGACCGCGTCGCGCACCTGATCGTCGGCGACGCGGGCCGCCTGCCTTTCGCGGACGCGAGCCTCGACGCGGTGACGTGCTTCGACATGTTCGGGCAGGTCGCGGAGCCCGCGGCGATCTTGGCCGAGTTCGGGCGGGTGCTCCGGCCCCACGGCGTGCTGGCGCTGAATGCGTTCACCACCGACGACAGCGAGTTCGGAGTCGGCGAGGCCGTCGCGCCGCGGCTCTTTCGATACCGCGACACGCTGTTCCGCTTCTTCGAGGAGCAGGAACTCCGCGCGCTGCTCGGCGGGTTTCGGCTCCTGTCCTTTACGAAGGAGGCCTGGGTCGACCCGCCCCACGGCGACTTCCGGCCCTACTCGCATCGTCACGAGAACTGGGTGGTGGTGGCCGAGCGGTAGCCCCCCACGTCCCGCAGGAGTCACCGACATCAGGAGGAGCCATGAACGATCCACGTCGCGTTCGCCCGGCCGATGATATCGACAGCCTGCGAGGCAGGATCGGCGGGACGCCGGTCCAGGAAATCCGGATGATCATCGACGGCCGGCCCCGGGCGGTCTACCTGAAGCTCGAGGGGTTGAACCCCGGGGGGTCGATCAAGGACCGGACGGCCCTCGCGCTCGTCGACCACCTCGACGGGAGCGGCGCGCTTCGGCCCGACACGGTGCTGATCGAGTCCACGAGCGGGAACTTCGGCGTGGGCGCGGCCATGATCGCGCGCTCGCGCGGCCTCCGCTTCGTGGCGGTCGTTGACCCGAAGACGACGTCGGAGAACGTCTCGAAGATGCGGTGCCTCGGCGCCGAGATCGAGCTCGTCGAGCAGCGCGACGCCTCCGGCGGCTATCTTATGAGTCGCCTGGCGCGTGTGCGGGAGTTGTGCCGGACGTCGTCGCGCTTTGTCTGGTTGAATCAGTACGGCAGCCAGGCGAACCCGGACGCTCACCGCGACTCCACGGGCCCGGAGCTGTATCGACAGCTCGATCGGAGCGTCGATGCCATGTTCGTCGCGATCTCCACGGGGGGGACGCTTGCCGGAATCTCTCGCTTCTTCCGCGACGTGAGCCCTCAAACCCGAATCGTGGCGGTCGACGCGGTTGGTTCCGTCGCGCTCGGCGGCACCCCCGGCCCGCGCCTCTTGACGGGGATCGGTTCGAGTCGCGCATCCGAGTTCGTGACGAATGATACCTACGACGTCGCCGTCTATGTGAACGACCGGCAGGCATTCGCCGCTTGCCGGATGCTCGACGCAGCCTTGGGTTTGCGGGTGGGGGGGTCGAGCGGCGCCGTCTTGGCCGCGTGCGCGCGCTATCTCGCCGAACATGAGGACGTCGCTCGCGCAGCGTGCGTCTGCGCCGACACGGGCGAGAACTACGCGTCGACGATCTTCGACGCGGCGTGGCTGGAGGGGGCCGCGCCCGGCCTTTCGCCCGCGGACGTCGCGCCGATGATCCGACTAGACGACGGTCCGAAGACCCGATTCGGCTTCGCCCAGTCATCTGCACAGCCCGCCCTGCGGCGTGCAAGCTGATTGCGACTCTGGTAGAAAGGAATCACTATGGACACACTCGACCTGAAGATCGTCACGGCCATTAATCAAACGCTCACGCCGGGCCAGGCAATGAACACCGCGGCGCACCTCGGCGTCGGTCTCGCGATGCGGGTGGCGGCCGCGTCGGCCGACGGGAGCGCGGCGCTCCGGCCGGTCGACTACGCCGACGGGAGCGGCGGCAGCCACCCCTTCATCTCCGCACTGCCGCTCATCGTCCTGCGCGGCAAGTCGTCCGAGCTGCGGCGGCTCCTGCAGAAGGCCCGCGAGGCGGGGCTTGCGTGCGTCGACTTCACCTCGACGATGGTGGGCGGCACCTACCTCGATCAGATCGAGCGCTCCCGGCTCACCCCGGAGCTCGACCTGACGTACTTCGGCGTGTCGATCTACGGCACGCGTGAGCAGCTCGACCCCTTGACGAAGAGGTTCTCGCTGTGGACGTGACGCCCAATGCTCCTCTTGGGGAGGAAAACGATGAACTGATTGTTCTCGCCGCCGCCGACGTGGCAAGTAGCCTCCGAGGGCGGGAGGACGGCGTGCTTCGCGCCGTTCGCGGTGCCTATGAGCTCCATGCGGAAGGCGAGAGCGTGCTGCCGCATTCGGTATTCTTGCGGCCGGGCGGCCAGGGGGCGGACCGCTTCATTGGACTGCCCGCCTTCCTCGGCGGGGCAGAGCCTGTCGCCGGCCTGAAGTGGATCGCCTCGTTTCCGGGCAACGTGGCGCGGGGCCGCGAGAGGGCGTCCGCCTTGATCGCGTTGAACTCGCTCGAGACCGGCCGCCCGCGCGCCATCGCGGAGGGGTCCCAGATCAGCGCGTGGCGGACGGCCGCGAGCGCCGCGCTCGCGGCGGCGGCGTTTGTCGGCGGGCCCAAGGAGGTGCGTGTCGCGCTTGTCGGGGCCGGGCCCATTCAGCGCGCCATTCTTCGCTTCCTGTCGCGCACAGTGACCATCGCCGAGGCGGTGGTGACGGACCTCGACCCGTCGCGGGCGGATGCCTTCGTCTGGTGGGCCCGGTCGGAACTGCCAGCGCTTTCGATCGCGAGCGAACCGTCGCTCCGGCGGAGCATCGACGGGGCAGGGGTCGTGTCCTTTGCGACGACCGCCTCAACGCCCTATGTCCCCGCCGACGCGCCCTTCGCCAGCGGCAGCAGCGTCCTGCACATTTCGCTGCGTGACCTGCCGGCCGACCTGGTCGTTCGCCATGACAATGTGGTCGATGACCTCGATCACGTATGCAGGGAGCAGACTTCCATCGATCTCGCGGCCCGTCTTAGCGGACATGCGCGATTCGTTCGAGCGACTCTAGGCGAGATTCTCCTGGGGCGAGCGTCGGCCCGCGCTTCGGCGGACGGGGTGACCAGTTTCAGTCCTTTCGGCCTCGGCATCCTTGATCTTGCGGTGTTCAAGCTCGCCCTAGCGCGGGCCGCTTCCCTGGGGCTCGGCGTTCGGGTGCCGCGGTTCTTCTAGTCCCGCGACCGTGTGAAGGTGTGGCCGAAAGCCGCTTGCGCGCTGCAGGTACGGGTGGTTGTTCTTGGGGATGTTCTTGGGGATGAGCCCGAGAGAAACAGTGCGACCTGGGCCGCAGGGAGTCCGACTCTCGTCCAAGGATCGGGCGCTCCTGGACGAGATGATGCGACGGGGACACGCCGCCGTCCGCGTGCTCAAGCGCGCCCGCATCCTCCAACTGCTCGACCTCGACCGACGCGACGGGGCCCCGGGCCAGGCCCGTCCGCAGACCACTCCAGCTTCGTGCTGACCTTCTCAGCCCCTCGGGAGCGCGGGCGAAGGTCCGCCAGTCGCCGCGGGGAGACCCGGCGGGGCAGCAGCCTTCGCGAAGCGGTCGAAACGATCGAGCGTGACGTCCAGGAGACTGTCGGCGCTGTAGCCGGCGAAGAAGGCTGCCTGCCAGGAGAACGCCGAACGTCCGGCGATCGCCAGGATCACGAACAGCACGAAGGCCCCCACCATGCTCATGTACACCTTGGTCTCCCGGGCGTGCATCCAGGTGATCCAGTCGTTCCACGGCGTCGCGAGCCGATTCGGCGACGATCGCGACTGCGTGATTCCCTGGACGACCAGGTGGCAACCCGCGCCGAGCAGCAGGATCAGGAAGTGCGCGATCATCGAGCCCGCGTCGCCCGGACGGAGCGGCCACCCCGCCCCGACGGGCACCAGGCAGGCCAGCCCGATCACGAACGCCAGCACCACCGGAAACAGGGCAATCCGCACTACCGACATCCTCTGCTCGGAGCGGGCCGGCGCCACACGCCAGATGTCCCCTGTGCTGGGATCGACGTACCCGCCAGAGAGCACCCCGTCCTGCGTCACCAGCTCGTCCAGCAACCTCCGACGGAGCTCGGGACTGCGCGGTAGATCGCTCTGCAGCTCATTGAAGAAGTTGATCTTGTTGCCGACGCGTACGTTGGTCAGGATCTCGTTCAGCAGCGGCGTCTCGGTCAGCGAGCCGCAGAAGTAGATGATCTCATCGAGGATCTTCACGACCTCGGGGGCGACCTTCACGAGGTCCGCCGACGGGGCGCCCGATGCGGGCCAGAGCTCGACCAGCATCCGAATCTGCGACTCCACCTCGACGACGAACCCTCCGCACCACGAGGAGATCGCCGGGTGATCGAAGAAGATCACCCCAAGAGCGTCGCGCATGCGAGGAAGTTCCTGGTTGAAATACCGATAGGCCACGTCGAGCTTGCGCCGGGTCACGTCCGGCGGAGAGACCGCCGCCCCTTCGACGGACGGGAGCAGTTCGAGGATCAGCCGCTGCAACCCGCACGCGTGCGCGAGCAACTTCTTCAGTTCCGCGAGAACGTGATGGTTCGCCTCGGCCTCGGTCTCGCGCTGGTCCGCCGCCGAGCGCGCGGGATCCGCGCCCCCGTCCACCAGCTGCCGGGAAGCGACGTCAGCCGTCTGCGCTGACTTCGCCTGTAGAACGAGCGCCTTGGGGACCTTCGGGTCTATCGGGTCCTTTGGATCGCCCGGCTCCCTCGGATCGCCCGGCTCCCTCGGATCGCCCGGCTCCCGCGGGTCCCCATTTTCCACCGGACTCACTGGCACGCCTCCGACATGCCCTGGAGGAGCGTCTCCAGTTCACGCTCGCTCGCATGGAGGGTCGTGCGGGCCCCCTCGAGGTCGTGCGTCCGATCCGTCTCGGTGGAGCGTGCGCTTTCGTGTCGTGCGCGCGCCACAAACCAGGCCTCGGTCTTCGCATCGAGAGTGGTCCGGCTGTCGGTGAGCGCCTGCCGGGCCGCGGCGACGCGCGCCGTCGCGGCCCGGTTGGCCTCGGTCCCGGCCCGGGCGGCGGTCAGCGCGCGCTCCGCGTCGGCCTGCTCAGTGGTAGCCCGACCGAAGGCCTCCTGCGCCTGCGCGCGCTCCCTCGCGGCGTCCTCCAGCGCAGTCGCCGCGGTCCCCGACGCCGTCACGGCCGCTTCGGCCGAGTGGCGAGCGCTCGTGACCGCCTGTCCCTCGGTCACGAGTCGTTGGGACACCTGCACCGCCTGCGCGCGAGTCCGGTCGAGGGTGGCGATTCGCGTCTGCACGTCCTGCTCGCGGATGTCGGAACCGAAATACGCGAAGGTCGGCGCCGCGGAGATGCCGGCCCCCGCGCCGAGGACGGCCGTCACCAGCCGGTCGGGCTGGTCCGTCGCGGCGCTGTAGATCGTCGCAGCCGCGCCGAACGCGGCCGCCAGCCCGGCGAACACCGCGCCGGTCGCGCGGTTGTTTCGTATGATGGACTCCCGCTCGGCCTGCATGTGGCGCCGCACGATGAAGCACCGAGCCATCACTACCCGCCAGTTATCACGGAGGTCGGCATCGACTGTCGCGACCTCGGGCAACACGGTCACGGTGTCCTGCTGTCCGACCGTGACCGATCTCGACGAGTAGGTCGCGACGCAGCCGATATCGATTACGGCCAGCGCCATCATGGATGTGAGTGCGAGTGCCTTCCTCATCGCCTGTCTCCCCTTTTCGCGCCTCAGGCACCCCCTCGGCCCCCCGAAGCGGCTCCACGGTCGCACACCTGGATGCGCCCTGTCCAGCTGGTCCAGGCAGTTGTCGAGAGAACGTGTCGGGCGAGATGGCGGTGTCCGGAACACGGACAGTGCGCTGAACCCCGATCACCATCCCTCTCGATGTAGACGGCCGCAGCATTCCGGGCGGATCCAGCGTGGCCGGATCGATGCGACGCACTCGCGACGTCGTCGCGCGAACTCGCCTTTGGCTCCGACGAGCGCCAACTGTGGGCGCCGATCCTCCCCGCGTTGGGCGTGTGCCCGGCGGGGACGAACCCCCACGATGCGTCAAGCGGGAGGCGGCCGCCAGCGCGGCGGCAGCAGCGCTCGCAGCTCCAACCAGGCGGCGCTCGCCGCCAGCGTGAAGAGCGCGCATCCCGTTGCGCCGGGCCTCGTCGAGTCAGGCATGCGCCTGCCGCGCCGAGAGGTCCCTCCGGGAGAGCGCGTGGCCGACGTCAGCGGGATGACGTCCCGGCAGTGTCAGCGGGTGGAAGAGCGCAGCGTGAACATGACCCTCGACGCGGCGGAGCGTCTGGCCGTGGGCTTCGGGGTCGACCCGGTGCGGCTGTTGGAGGAGCTGCCCGGCGAGGGTCGCCGTTGGTAACGGACGCGGGATGGAACGCGCGACGGGTCGAGGTCGGCAGAAGACGACGGCCGCGACGGAGCTGTCCCAGAACGCTAGGGGCGTGGAGATGACGCCGATGACGAGGCCCGCCGCGAGCCACTTTGCGACCCAGCGCGCGTCATGATCGTTCCGAGTCGTGTCCGGCTTGGACCGCGCATGTGAAGTGTATTGAGCTGTTCGAATATTGACTCTCCCTTTCCTGGGAACCTTTCTTCGTCCCATGAATTCCCCAACCATCTCCCCGAACGGTTCGCATCCCGGGATTGCGCAGCCAACGGCGTCGCGTCAAGCGCGATCGCTCGAAACGGAAGCGGGTATTGCGGCTGTAAGCGTTCACCACGTTGTGGCTTATCGAGCGCCGCGTGACCCGCGCTCCGGCGGGCGGGTGTCGGGCGGACGGCCTTGACCGGGGACGCCACGCGAAGAGGGCGGCGTATACGGCGTGGGCATCCGCCGTCAGGTAGCCCGCGCATCCTTTGAATATCTCGAGCAAACCGGGTCGTGGATGTGCGGCGCGGTGACGCCGGAGGTCGAGCGGGCGGTCCCTTCCGAAACCACCAAGTAGCGGGCGGACGCCCCGACGCCCCATCCGAGCGGACCAGCTAGACCCTCGCCGAAAAGGGTCTGCGAACCGAAGCGACGGGAAGCGATGGGGGATCGTCGCCGGGTTCGCTGCAACGTCGGGTCCGCGCTGTCGTTTTCGGGTCGAGGTGCGACCCGACCGTGGCTTGCCGACGAGGGCAAAGCCGCTGCAAGTGCCTTGTTTTCCGCCCCGTAGACCTTTTCGGCGAAGGTCCAGCTAGGATCAGGTGCACCACTTCCGGGCGCAGTTGAAGGCACACCCCTGGTCGGTCGTGGCTCACCGACGCCGCGCCACTGATCCTTGATCTCTCCGTCCCGGGGGAGCACCGATCGACAGCGAAGGACACTTGAGGGAGGCGTCTGGGGGCCGAGACGTTCCCTTGCATCGTGCCCGGCGTTACACTTGTAACGATGACGAACACCGGCCACGAGCAGACCAAGACGTCCAAAAACGACGAGGAGGAGGGAGTGCCTGCGGAACGCGGGGTGAAGCCGGCCCCGGCGCAGAGCCCCTCCCCCGATCCCGCCCCGAAGACCGAGCGGGTCAAGAAGAAGATCGGAGAGGGCGAAGGCAACCTCAAGAAGCGCGCGCACTGGTTCGGGAGCCGTTCCTCCGAGGGGGGAGGCGCAGGCAAGGGGGGCGGCGACCGGATGTGAGCGGCTACAGCTTCAACTTCCAGGAGCTGCGACCGTAGGTCGCCGCCATGAGGAGCTTGTCCCGCTCCTGATAGACTAGGTCGACGACCAGGACGTTCGGCAGGTTGCGCTTTATCGACTGCCAGGTCACGCCGAGGTCTGGCGACACGAAGACACCGGCGTCATTGGCGACATAGAGCTCCTGATCGGCGTCGGGACGGATCAGGAGCGCGTGGTGGGGCACGTCGGGCAGGCGACCCTGGTCCACATCCACCCACGAGACGCCACCATTGTCGGAGCGAAAGACATGGGAGTTGCCCGAATTGGCGACGGTGACGAAGAGCATCTGCGCGTTCCTCGGGGCACTCTCAATGCGTGTGATGCTCCTGCCCGGGAGCGTGGCGCCGGCAAGGTTGCCGCTCCAGGTCCTGCCGCCGTCCGTCGACCGAAAGAACCCGCCGTTCTCGGTCCCGACGTAGACATATTTCGAGTCCGCGGATGCGACCTCGAGCGCCGTGATCGGGCTGTTGTCGAGTATGTCTGAAACGGCGACCCACGAGACGCCATCGTTGAGCGTGCGCCAGACGCGCAGGCCGCCGACGAACACCGTCCTGGTGTCGCTTGGGTCGAAGGTCACGAAGGCCATCCACACCGCGCCGCGCTCCGAGGCGTCGGCGGGAGGCTGCACGCTCTTGGGCGGCTGCCCGGCCCGCCAGCGGTAGAGGCCCATGTGCTGGAAGGAGGCGTAGATGTGATGCGCGTCGCCCGGGTCGAAGACGATCCACCCGCCGTCGCCTCCAAGCAGCTCGGAGTGGTCGCTTGCGCTCCCGGACTCGGTGATGAGGGTCCCGTTGTCCTGCGCCCCCCCGCCATAGCGGCGCGCGTCGGTCTGCGCGACGTCCAGGTCGTAGAACATCGTCGCCGCCAGCCCGCTGCTGCGGTTCTCCCAGCGGGTCCCGGCGTCGGCGCTCACGTCTAGCCCCCCGTCATTCCCGTCGAGGACGAGCCCCGGCCGCGCGGCCGGCATGAGGAGCGCGTGGTGGTCGGCGTGGGCGTAGTTGGCGTCCCCGCGGTCCGCGTCCCACCGCGTGATCGTCCGCCAGGTCGCGCCGCCGTTCGTCGTGCGGTGGAGGTCCACCCCGCCGCAAATCGCCGTGTCCGGGTCGGTGGGATGGACGACGATGGAGTTGCCGTAGCTCATCTGCCCCTCGTCACCGAAATGCGAGCCGGCGACGTTGGCCCAGGAGTCCCCACCGTTCCCGCACCGGAAGACTCCCAGAACCCGGTCCGAGGCGTCCGCCACCTGGGCCCACATCACCTCGGGCTTGGAGGGGGCGATGGCGATGCTGGTGCGGGACATCGCCGGGGCCGGGGGGAGGCCCTTGAGCAACTGAACCCAGTTCTTGCCGCCGTCGGTGCTCCGCCAAATCCCATTCCTCGAGCCCCTCTCGGTGACAGTGACGAAAACCCGGTCGCGCGTCATGGGGTGGAAAAGGATGGCGTGGCACCAGTAGTTGTTCGCCGAGATGAAGTTCAGCCGCGTCCAGGTGGCCCCGCCGTCGTTCGACTCGAAGAGGCCCCCGGGCTCCTCCTCGCTGTAGCCGACCCCGCCGACAAACAGGTGGGACGGGTCGAAGGGGTCGACCGCGATGGCGCCGATGCGGCGCGGAAGCCCGGTGCCTGAGGAGAGCGCGAGAAGAGTCCAGGTGAGCCCTCGGTCGGTGCTCCGGAAGAGTCCGACGCCCGGGTAGGAGTCGGCTGAGAGGTTGGCTTCGCCGGTGCCGCAGTACACGACGTTCGCGTCGGCGGGGTCGGCGGCCAAGGCACCGATGTTGAGCACGTCCTGCTGGTTCCACGAGGTTGCCCACGTGCGCCCCCCGTCGTCGCTCCTCCAGACGCCCCCGCCCGCGCTCCCGAGCAGGATGTGATCCGGGTTCACCGGGTCGCAGATGAGGGAGGTGCAGCGCCCGCCGATGTTGGTCGGTCCGGCCATCTCCCACTGCGCGGCGACGGGGGCGGTGGCGAGCTCGCCCGCGACGCGGCGCCGTTCTTTGAGCAGGTGCTCGATCGAAGGCTCGCGCAAGGGCCACGCTGAGCGCGACTGAAACCAGACGGCGCGCCGCTTGTGGTTGCTCCAGCGCGGCGCCGGACCTCCCTTACGGCGCCTCTTGCGCGGCCCCCGTGCAATCACGCGCCCGTCGGCGGCCGAGGCCGACGCCCCGCCCTGGACGACGCCCGAGCGTTCCTGCGGCTCGGCGGCAGCACCCTCGGCCGCGGCCTTCTTGGCGGCGGGGCGTCTGGTGACACTCTTCGTGCGGGTGGCCCCTGTGTTCCTTGTGGGTCGCTTCGACTTCGCCATGGTCAGTTCTCCTTGATGACTCGAGGTGCCTCCGGCCGTCCGGTCGTGACGCGCCTCCGCGCTCGACCGGGGAGGCGCTCTCTCGAAAGAAACGTCGTGCATGCAGATGTGAGGGCATCAGGCTCGTCGCGTTCCCACGCCGTGCAGCGCCCCCCGCGCCTCCGAGGGGGCAGGGGCCGAACGCCGGCCAACTCCGCGGACCACGCCCCGCCGGCGCTCCGTCCGCTCCCGCGCCTGCGGGGCCCTCGGCGAGGAGCATCCAAACTGTCGGCGCGCCCTGCCTGCTGGGATGCTGAAGACCTGAGGGGGACGTGACGGATTGAGCAGAGGTAGCGACTCCCACAGCCGAGAGAAACAGAGGCTCTCACAATTCTACGCCGAACAGCGAGAGGCAGCCGAGGACGCCGGACACTCCAACACCGAGGGGTCGAACGATGGAGCGCGGTGTCCAGCGCCGGAGCCCGATGCCGAGCAGCAGCCCGGCGGTTCCCTTGGTCACCATGGCCAAGGTGGCCGCACCCCACACTGTGAAGGAGGAGCCGTACCGGGCCGCCATCGCCGCGGCGGTTAGTTGTCCGGGGTCACACCACTCGGTCAGGAAGATCGCACCGAATCCCACGAGGATCGGACGGGACCGAGCAGACGTTGTCGGCTCCGCGGGAACGCGTTCGAGCGGTCCCTTGCGCCAGAGTGCGATCGCGACGGAAAAGAATGTCGCTGCACCAAGCCACCGCAGAATCCAGTGCGGCAGCTGATGAAGTGCGGATCCTGAAAGCACGGCGACGGCCATCTTGGCCATGAACGCGATGCCTGCGCCCACTGCCAACGATGAGACACGATAGCGAGTGGAGAGGGAGCCGAGCGTGTAGAGGGTCTTGTCACCAAGAAGTTCGGCGAGCAACACCGCGCTGTAGATCGTGAGGAAGAGCATGGCCGTCATCGTCGTTCTCCCTCCCACAGCGAGCCGCGTTTTCAAGCGGTCGTCGCCAGACGCAGACCCGCTGTACCACGGATTCAGTCGGCGCGGGTTCAGGTCGCGATGCGGACGAAGGGGAAGGAAAGCCACCGGTCCAGCATGCCGTACCGCAGCGTCGAGGCTACGTCGCGAACTGTTGCAAAATGCCATGAAAATAGCGGTTTTCGACACAGTGGAGGGACGGTTCGTAACAGGGCGCGACCTTGGGCGCCGCGTTTGGCTCCGAAGGTCAGGCGTGGGCTCCAACGCCTGGCCCCGGCTTCGGTGGCCGATGCGACAGGCTACGAAGGATCGGAACTCGGTCACGTCAACGAAATCGTACTGTTTCCGCCGCACCTCGACGCCCGCGACCCCGCGTGCGGGCGAGGGCTGCGCCGCCAAAGGATCGGCATGTCGTTGCGGGAGTCATGATCGTTGCAAGCGGCCGAGGCGGAGGTTCAGGACACAGAAGACGGGATCAGAGGGGACCGCCCGAACTTTCCCTTCGCGGGGCCCTCCCCTTCGACGGCAGCCCCCGCGCGTACCAGCTCCCTGCACGCGCAGAGAACCTCCCAGGGGATCTCGCCCAGGGCCTCCGCGAGGTCCTCCGAGGCGAGGAGGTCTCCCGCTGGCAGGGCGGCGAACACGCGCTCACGGACGGCCGTCTCGGCCCGTTCGGTCCCGAGGCCGCACCAGAAGATCCGGTCCCTCCAGACGGTGAAGTGGCACTCGCAGCCGCCCTCACGCCAGACAGAGGGGTAGATCGTCAACGCTCCCTGCGCATGGTAGTAGCGCCAGGCCGCGCCGGCGCTGCGGTCGACGTTCAGGCTCACCACCTCGCCGCACCCGCAGGGACAACGCATCACCAGCCACCGCGGGCGGCCACGCTCCACGAGGGCCACATCCCCCGGCCGGGAGAGCAGCGCGGTCGCCTCGCCGTGGCCCGCCACGACACCCCGCCAAACGACACTATTCACCCGAGCCGTCACGCGGCACCCCCAGGGGGCGGTGCGGCGGGCGCGGTTGCTGCTATCTGCGCGAGCATGACCCAGTCCTCAAGCGAGCGCGGTGCGACCCTCCTCACGCTCGGCGTCAACTACACGCCCGGGGCCTCGGCCTTGAACGCGGCCGAGCCCGACGCCGCGCGCTTTAAGGCGCTGCTCGGGAGCGATCGGGGACCCACTTGGAGCCAGTAGGGGGTGGCGAGGCCGACAGGCGCTCACGCCAGTAGGCGAGGCGTCCACGCGAGATCCCGCGCAGGGCGCAGAACTCGGTCGGCGTCAGCCCGGCGGTGGTGAAGTCGTCGAGGACGGCCGTCGCCTCGGCCTCGGTCCAGTGGTGCCGCCGGCGGCGTGCGGTCTTCGGGCGTCGGGACATCGTGACCTCCGCACGAAGGCGTAGGACGACGTCGCGGGAGCCCGAAAGACGCCCCTCGCGGAGGGGTTACCGAGCTTCGACGCATGGCCCCTTATTCACCCACGGGCAGATGTGTTAGGCGTAGCCCATGACGAAGTCATCCCCTAGTGTCGGCGGAGGCGACCGAAACTCTAGCGAAGTTGCTAAGCTTGATTTGGCGATGAGCCTCTTCAAGGCCACCGTTGAAGAGGCCGAAAAGACACTTTCCGGCACCCTCATCCCGGATGCGGAAGACAAAGCATACGCACATTTGAAACGAGGAATGGAGACGCTGCTTGGCTCCCTCTCGTCCGCGCAGCAGTCGGCGAACTCGGACACGGGGCTTGATTCCCTGCGAGACCGCTTTCGCGCCACGCTAGGTCCGACTTTTGATCGGAGTCCGCTAACTCGACATGCCTTTGTCAAACCTCACGGCTATCCGGGCGATTTTCAGATGCTCGAGTCGATCTACGAACAGGACATGGCCCCCGCGGGACTTCCTCGTTTGTTTGATAGATATTTTCTGGATTGCCATGCGGCGACCGCAGTAAATCTCCGCCGTCAGTTGGTTGCCAAGCGACTGAAGGAGCGACTTGGTAGTTCTCCCCCGCGAAAACGCAGGATCATGAGTGTAGGCTGCGGACCCGTCAGAGAACTTCTTGACATCTCTTCGGAGCCCGGAATGGATGGCGCCGAGCTCGTTTTGGTAGATGTGAATGAGGCCGCGTTGGATTTTGCCCGAGAACGCCTCGTTCAACTGCAGAGACGCGGCGGAGAACGCTATGTACTTGCCGACGTGAAGGGTCTCGCGCGGGGAGACTCGGAGATCGCCGACGAATGCACTCCTCAGTCATTCGATTTCATCTATTCCATGGGAGTAATGGACTATCTGCGCGATCCTGCCCTCACCGCGTCAATCATCCGCCTTTACAGCGCACTCAGGTCCGACGGGGTGTGCTTGATTGGGAATTTTGACCCGCGCAATCCAAGCAGGACTTACATGGAATGGGTTGGAAATTGGCGACTCATCTATCGCTCCGCCGAGCAACTCACGGAAATCGCCGTTTCCGCTGGTGTGCCACGCGACCGTATTCGTGTCATCACGGAGACCGGAACCGATGCAGGAATCAACAACATTCTGGAACTATCAGCTCCCACAGAGTCCGATCTGCATGCCATCGAGCAGGAACGCACCATTCTGCGTGGCATGAGTGACGCCGCTCTCATCGGAGGTGTGTTGTATCCATTCTGGGCAATCATCGATTGGTTCCAATTAAAATCACTGGAGAGTCATGCTCACCTTCTGGCTGGAGAGTTTAGTCGACGCTTCTTTCTCTGCCTATTCGTTCGTGGCCTAGTGACTGTCATTACATTCGTCTTCGTATTTCTTGCCCCCAGGGTCGATGACAATCCGGCGGAGCGACGCTGGCTTCGAGCATTCGGCACCGCCGTGCACTTGCTAATTGGCCTTGGCATCGTTGCGATTACATGGGTTGTCGGTGGCCCAGCAACGAACTATTTCGCCGGTCTGATCCTGGTATTCATTGGCATTACTGTTCTGGTGCCAATCGGATGGAAGTACATCGCCTCTCAGCTTGGAGTTCTTGTCTTCAGCTATGTGGCGATGGCTGTTGCCTGGGGGGCGGGCCATAGCGCAATCGTGCCGGAGTCTTATTCTAACATGGTGTTTCTGGTTGGCGCCGCTGTCGTTTGTGCCTGGGGCGCGTACAAAGCGCAAATGGCCCATAGCCATCGAGAAGACAGGCGTGGCGCAGCCGCCGTTCAACGATCAATCGCGTCAACTGACGAGCGAGCACTTGATCGTGTGGTTCAATTGGGCCTGGCAATTATCACTGCAATTATTACTGGAATCATCCCGGCGCTGTTTGGGAAATAGGTGACGAACGTGCAACGTCGTGAGGTCGTCTGTGCTACGCCGTCTGGCAGGAGCTACCGGCTATGCCTACCCGTTCGTGGAAGCCTTTGCAGAATCTCTCCCCATCAAAAACGTATCCTGCGTAGAACGGATCGTTCAGAATGTTGTAGAGAGATTTCCTTGCGAGAGGACCTCCACCAATCCGCCCGTGACAGGGAGTACGGATGCCATCCTCCTCGTTCAACGTTTTGAGAACGTTCTGGATGGCGGTTCCCGATGCCACGAGTTCCCAGGCCTTCCTCACAAACGGAGCGATCTGCGCGTCCATCGCAAACCTCCAGGATACGAGATCGATCTGGTATCCCATGGGAGGGAGGTGATGAAGGCGAGTGTAGATCATCTCGTAGACCTCTTCGCGTTTTGTAACATAGGTACGCATATCGTTCTATACGCCCCATTGTCCCAGAGGAAGGGGATTCGGTAAGGGGGCTGAAGGGGCTGGTAAGTAAGTGAGTCCGTTATTCACAGGCGTTCAAATGAGAAACGGACGTTCGTGCGACCAGCTCAGTGCAGACCTCATCACGACTTGTCGTCACTCCTGATCGTGTAATGAGGGTTCGAACTTCGAGGACCCTGGTCCACCATACACAAAACCTCCTCGTGGAGGTTTTGTGCTATTTTACGGGACTTTTCATTCGTTTCTGACAAGCGATATTCGTGGGTTCGAACATCGTATTCAGTGGTGTCGCCTGGGTCGACGACGGAGCGATCAGGCTGCGCCACCCGCGAACCCGCCGCCGTGTGGGAGTAGACGTGGGCCAGCACCTGACCCATGCTATTGATCGCGGCCATGCACCACCACATCCACGACTTCGATCTGGCCATCTCCTTCGCTGGCGAGGATAGACGAACGGCGTATAAACTGGCGCTCTTGCTCAAGGAGCGAGGAGCCGTAGTCTTTTATGACGAAGATGCTCAGGCGGAATTGCTTGGAGAAACCCTCACGGAATATCTGATTGATCTGTATAAGAATCGGGCGAGTTACTGCGTCGTTCTCGTTTCGAAGTTTTACGTAGAGAAGCGATGGACGAGACATGAGTGGAAGGCGGCTCAGGCGAGAGCTTTTGAGGAGATAGATGCAGCCTATATCTTGCCCATTCGGTTGGATGACGCAGAGTTGCCTGGTCTTCTGCCTACGATTGGATATGTTTCTCTGCCGGGACACTCATTGCCGGAAATCGCTGATATTATTCATCGGAAGATTACAGGAGCGGCGTCCGTTAACCGACGGTTCCGAATGGCCGATCGTGCATATCAACAAGGCGACTTCAAGAATGTGATATCCATCCTTGAAGCAATAAATCATGCGGAACTGCTTCGGAACTATTCCGCTGCGCGGTTGCTGGTCGATGCACTTATGGCGATTGGCAATGATGCCACAGCGCTCCCGCTGCTTTGTGAGTTGTTGAATCTCGCTGGTGAGAATGCTGAAAACCAGTTCTTGGCTGGTGTGTGTTGCTACCACCTCAGTCGTTTCAAGGAAGCGGTTTCGCACTACGAGCGCACGCTAAAACTTGCCCCCTGGAATTTGACGGCACGCGAGGACCTACGCCGCGCCAAGGCTCATGTACGCTCTGCGAGCCGCAAGGTACGAACTCAAATCAAATGATTTCGTTGCGATTGACGCCGTGTTGTCGGTACTGGCAATGTAGAGTGATATGTCACGGCTTCGATTGGTTGGATATTTCACGTCTTGGGGAGTTGATCAGAGAAGCTATGATGTCTTAGACATTCCCGGTTCGCTCCTGACGCACGTAAACTATGCCTTCGCGAACGTTTCGCCCAACGGCGAATGCGTTTTGGAGGATCCTGACAGAGCGCAGAGCGATTTTGACCAGTTTCGAATCCTCAAAGCTAGGTTCCCTCACTTACGCGTGCTTCTATCTGTGGGTGGGTGGACGTTCTCTAAGTATTTCTCTGAAGCTGTCAGGACGCAGCTGTCTAGAGAACGCTTCGTGAACTCGTGTCTGCGCGTCTTACGGGATCATCCGTACCTATTCGATGGATTCGATTTCGATTGGGAGTATCCTGGGGGTGGAGGTCTTGAGGGGAATGGAGAGAACATCGCCGATCGCGATAATTTTACATTATTCCTAAGTGAGCTCAGGTGGCGTGCGAGTCAAATTGATCTGAAAGACCTGCTTGTGACGATTGCGATTCCTGCCAATGAGAGGGCATGCTCTCAGTTCGATTTGCTGGAATTGGATCAGATCATCGATTGGTTCAATGTCATGACGTATGACTTTGCAGGCGCCTGGAGCACGATGACTGCTCTCCATGCGCCACTCTTCAGCGATCCACTCGCGCCCTCTTCGGTCTGCGCAGGAGACGTCCTACAAAACCTTAAGGATATTCTGCCGGCAAACAAGCTGACCATGGGAATCCCTTTCTATGGCCGAGGTTGGTCCGGCGTACAGGATAGAAATCACGGTCTCTACCAGCCATATCAGTCGATTGCAGACGGTGACACTGGCGATGGCTGCTTTTCCTATCGGACGCTCACCAGTCGAACTTCCTCGCTGGATGAGTTTTGGAACCCAGGTGCCCGATCACCCTGGCTCTACAGCTCGGCCGATCATCTGATGATCTCGCATGAAAATACGCAGTCGATCGGTGAAAAATGTGCGTTCATTGGTCGGATGGAGTTGGGTGGGGCAATGGTTTGGGAGCTAAGCCTCGATGATGAGAAACACACCCTTCTTCGTGCTCTACATGAAGGACTGCGTCAGTCTGAGGGCACAGCATCGCCTTGATCAGCGAAAACTCCGGTGTCGCTGAATGTTTCTCGCTGGGATCGTTAAGCCGACCTTGGAATGGTATGGGCATAGGCCCTTCAACGTTGCGGGACCGAACCGCGACAGAGAAGTTGTCCGGCTGGTGTGCCGCATGATAGAGATGACGCCATGAGGTTCATCACTCAGCCGTCAGTGCAATCGTTGTTCCTCGAGATGCGATTCGATGGGACGGTCATTTCCAGCGGGACCGGCTTTGCTGTCGACTCTCCGAAGGGACCGCTGCTGATCACGAACCTCCACAACGTGACGGGTCGCAATTCAGTTACGGGAAAGGCGCTGTCCCCCACCGGAGCGATCCCGAACGAACTTGCCATCCTTCACAACCAAGAGGGGCAGCTTGGCAAATGGATCTCGCGTTCGGAACCCCTCCTCGATAGCGATGGGCGTCAGCTTTGGAGGGAACATCCCACGCTCGGTACGCGCGCGGATATCGTTGCGCTGCCGCTCAAGAACCTCGGTGGCACACAGCTGTATCCCATCAATCTGACCGATACACTCGCGAAGTGGAGGTGGGGACCTCCGGAGGCTGTGAGCGTAGTGGGCTTCCCGTTCGGCCTGCGGCCCGGGCTCGGCGTGTTGGCCTGGGAGGCGTTGCCCGCATCCACCGTCACCAATCCACCGTCACCACGGCGCCCGTGACGTCGAGGATCGTCAGCAGCCGGCGGATGACTTCCCCCTCCTCGGGTGCCCCGGGCACCGCCTCCATGCCCAGCAGCAGGCGCTGACCCACGGTTCAGTTCAGGCGTGGACGAGATGGAGGACGGACGTTCGGGGGATGGAAGGCAGGTCAGACCGGCCGGGCGGTACGAGCGTCCACCGCCCGCTTGAGCTGCGTGGCGACGGCGCGGACGAACGCGGGCAGCACCGTCAGGTAGACGTCGCACCACGGGGACGCCGCGTTGGTCGTTCCGACGGCGTTCCGCGCGTGTTCAGGGCAGCCGCCGGCGCACACGTAGAGCCAGCGACAGGTCGCGCAGTCGCCGGTCCGCGACTCAGGGGCCACGACGAACGCGTAGTCGTCGTGCGCACGCATGCGGTCGAAGGCCGCGATCACCGCGCCCTCGTCGTCGACGTGGCCGAACGGCACGTCCAGTCGCATCTGGCAGCTCGACACGCCCCCGGTCTGGTCGAGCGCGAGCGTGCTGCGACAGGTGCCGCAGGTGATCGTCTTCTTCTTCTGGAGGTTCCACTCCCCGAACGCGAGGTAGCGCTGGATCGGCATGGACGCCGGATAAAGGTCGCCGCCCCAACAATAGAGAGCGACCATCTCCGCCGCAATGTCCCCGCGCACCGCCGCGCTACGGTACGTGGTGCGGTCGCGCACGGGGCTGAGCCGGACGCCGACCCGGCGCTCGAAGCAGAAGGCGGCGAGCTCTCGCAGACTCGTCCGGTTGTGCTCGGACACGGTGCAGAGGACGTAGGGATCGATCCCCCGCTGCTGCAGGCTAATGATGGTCTCCAAGACCCGCGGCCAGGTTCCTGAACGGCGCCAAGGCGTATCAGCGGCGTCCTTCCGAACGGTAAATCGGACGCGGTCGTGGTCGCGCGCTGCCCCGTCGATTGAGATGGCCACCCCGAAGTTGTGGGCCGCGAGGAAGTCGGCGAACTCGGGGTCGTCGAACACCCCGTTCGTGAGAATCGAGAATCCGATCGCGATCCCCGTCTCCGCGGAGAGGGCACGCGCGGCGGCACAAGCGCGTTCGATCACCGGCCGGTTGAGCGAGGGCTCCCCGCCCGCGAACTTGAGCCACAGCTCGGGGATGGACTTCACGCGGCAGAAGTCGAAGAGCGCCCTCACCGAACGCTCGGCAGTGTCGGCGGACATGTAGTTCCGCTCGCTTCCCGCGTCAGTTACCCCCTTTTCAAGGTGAGGGATGTAGCAATACTTGCAGCTGAGATTGCAGGCGTTGACGATGTGAAACCACACCGTGATGGCGGACGGCGAAGGCGACGTCCGAGGCTCGGGCCGCGTGGGAGGCGGCCGTCCGATCAGACCGTGTCGCGCGAGCTGCCGCAAGATGGGGTCGGCGTCCACATCCGCCGCGCGGGGTGGATTGCCGTATTTCGCAATGCTACGCGAGAGCGCATCGAAGCCTGCGGGCGGAAGGTACTTTACACCGCTCGGGTTCGCGAGGTCGAAGGCATAGCCCGAACCGTCTGCGAACGCCTCGAGGAGCAACGGCCGCCCGACATCGAGAACGAGCGGCAGGGATCGCACGGACCCAGCTCTAGTCGCAGTCCTCGCAGTTCCCTGGAGCAACGCGGTTCTCTGCTCCTGGGGACGCATCGGACTCGTCGAGCGCCTCCTGCCCGAAGACAACCTGGATCACTTCGGACTCCCTGACATCGACTGGGTCCATCGCGAACTCCCTCTGCTCGTACCCACACAGCCCACCTGTGTGCGGCTCACTCTGTCCGCCTAGGCCTTCCGAATGTCAATCAAAAAACACGCCCACATTGCCTGACATGTGAGTGAGCGGTACGATAGCGCCAATCGATGGCAGTCTGGAGGGTGGATTCAACCACTCGATGATGACGCCTCCTCTCGCACGTTCATGTACTCGCCCGCGCTCAGCACCTCGCGGCCGCGCTCGTGTGTCGACCACTGGTTCTTACCCGCTTTCATCTCACCATGCCTCCTTCCTCAGGACGGCGAGCCGATGGGCCCGCCATCTTCATCCGCCAAGCGAGCCTGGGTGAGGAGTTGATGTACCTTCGCTACCTCGTCGACAAACGAGATTTCCATCGAGATCACGGATACACTGTCGCGCTTCCGGATCATCCGGCCTTCCGAGCATTGTATGAGACCCCACACGGCCCCCTCCGGTGGGACGAGTTCGAATCGACGTTCAGGAAGGACCTCTACCGCGCGAAGCACTACGCGAGAGGCGTCGCGCGCCTCAACGCCGAGCGCGCCCTCCTCGCACAGACGCTTCCCTACCTGCGCATGCTCTCCAAAGCGTGGCCCTTCGAGATCCGCGACCACTACACCGTCATCGTAACCCTCTACGGCGTCGGCGGGTCGTATGATGTGCCGAGCGGCCGCATCCTTGTCCGGACCGACCGCGACGGAACGTTTCGGCGCGCGCAGCCATTCCACACCGTCCTGCATGAGATGGTGCACATCGGCATCGAGGAGCCTCTCGTTCGCCCGCTTCGCCTGCGCCATCCAGAAAAGGAGCGCGTCGTGGACCTTCTGTGCTCGTTCGCGATTCCTTCGGGGCCGACCTACGTCCAAAACGAGCGCGGTGACCGGCGCGTCGATCCCTACGTCACGCCCACATCCGTCCGCGACCTGCCGGCTTCTCTCCGCCGATACCGCGCCGACCAGGCGAGCGCGCTTGCCGCATGAGGCGTCGGCGGCGTTCAGGCCACGACGCCTTCCATCCGACTTCTACTCGAACGCCGAACCAGCCACACGCTCCTCCTCACGAGAAGAGCAGGCGGGAAGAGAGGGTATGGCCGAGCAACATGGACTCCCATTCTCCTCTCTGCGGACGTGTCTCGTGCATCAGGCTCGGCTACGGGACTCTTCCGTCCGCGAAGGACCGCCCAGACCGCGGCGATCGAAGGCCTTGGCGGTCGAGGGGGACCCTATCCGGCCCTGCGCCCACGCGACGTCCGGGGGCCACCTCGCTCCCTGGCTGTTGGCCGGATCCGCTGCTGGCGGGAGGGCTTGTTCGGCCGGACTCGAGCCGTGCGTCGAAAGCGTCTCAGACACGTTACGTCGTCGTTGATGGGCTCTTCGTGGCTCTCGATGACGATAACGTCCCCTCGCAATAAGGCATCATCGAGCGTGACGAAGAGCCGATGCAGTTGTCGCTCAGTACATGAAGTGCAATTTCTGCACTTCATGCCCGGTCCGCGCGCAAGTTCGGCGCGTGCGTGGTTTGTCTGTTCGTGCCGAGTCGTCCCGCGTCTCCGGCGATCTCATAGGGGTCAGCTTCGCCTCTGTGGAGTGATTCCAAGGCACGAACACTGCATGGCCCCTCGTGGAGTCAGCGGGGCGATGAGCTTCCCTTCCATCAACAACCACGCGCTACCTTGTTGAAAACTCTTTCGGAGAAAGGGGCGGTCCCGGTAGCCACCAGGGATCAAGCCGTTTGACTGAGCAGGCTCTGCAGAACTAGTGATCTCGAGACGCGCAGGGAGCGATCACGTGACGGAAGCCCCCCCCAACGGTTACATACGCCTCCGCCAAGTCACCCATCATCTCGGTCCTCATGCCCGTCCGCGACGGCGAGCAGTTCCTTGCGGCCGCACTCGAGAGCTTGCTGCGTCAGACGCTTCAGGACTTCGAGGTGCTGGTCGTCGACGACGGGTCGAGCGACGGGTCCGCCTCGCTCGTGGCCCGGGTCGGGGACCCCCGTGTTCGCCTTATCCGACAACACCGATCGGGGATCACCCAGGCGCTGAACCATGGGCTACGGCACTGCAAGGGTCGATACATCGCGCGCCAGGACGCGGACGACCTTTCTCACCCCCGGCGACTCGAGTTCCAGGCCGAGTTCCTCGATGCCAACCCCGACGTCGGGATGGTCGCCTGCCCTGCTGAGGTGATTGACCCGTCGGGGTGTGTCGTGAGCGTCCACCCGATGCCCCCGCAGCCACAGGCGATCGCGGCGCAGCTCTCCCAGGAGAACTGCATCACGCACGGCTCGGTGATGATCCGGCGCGACGTGCTGAGGCGCCTGGGGTCATACCGAGAGGAGTTCGCGCTGTCCCAGGACTACGACCTCTGGCTGCGTCTGGTGGAGGACTCGCTGATCGGGTGTCTGCCCTCCGCGCTCTATCAGTACCGGGTCAGCTCTTCGAGCGTCTCGGTCCGTTACCCCGTGGCCCAGCAGGCCTACCGGCAGCTCGCGCGCGAACTCGCGCAGGCTCGCGCCCGCGGTGGCAGAGACATGCTGCAGGCCGGGGAATGGGCGCGCTTCCGCAACGCGTTCCAGGGCCTCGTCGAACGCCTCCGCGGCGCCGTCGCTGAGCCTCCACAGTCGGAGAGGATCCCTTGAGGCAGCTCTTCCAATCGCCGTCGTCCACGGGGAGCGCCGAGCTGGTACGGTTGATCGAGCTGCTAGACCGGCACGTGGAGCCCAGCATCGAGGCGGGCCTTCCCCGGGTGCCGGGCATCGCCGCCGGACGATACGAACCCTACCTCGCGAGCGCGACGCTGCCCGCCGACGAACAGCCCCCGGACGCCGTCTTCCGCGAAATTGCCCCGCTCTTCCGTGGGGCGATGCGATGGCATCACCCCGGTGCGCTCATCAATATCAACCCTCCTCCCCTGCTGCCCGCCGCAGCGGCGATGGCCTACGCGACCCAGTTCAACCCCAACCTGGCGATGGATGTGCCGAGCGGCGGCCTGGCACTGGCGGAGCTCGAGGTCGTCAAGCACGTCGCCACGCTCGCCGGCTGGGACTGGCGGCGGGCTCATGGCCTCTTCACATTCGGGGGAAAGGGCACGAACCTCTACGCCGCCAAGGTCGGGTTGCACAGAGCATGTCCCGATGCGGCGCGTGACGGCGTGCGAGGCGAGGTCCTCGTCGTGTCGACGAGCCAGGGGCATCCTTGCCATGTCGAGGTATGCGACTGGCTTGGCCTCGGGAAGGCGAGTTGCCTTCGGCTGCCCGTGGACGCTGCAGGGCGGCTCGACCTCGTGGAGGCGAAACGCGCGGTTTCGACGCGACTCGCGCGCGGCGCGCGCGTGGCTTGCTTCATCGCGAACGGCGGCACGACGCTCCACAACACGGTCGACCCGATCGCTGGGATCGCGGCGCTCCGAGACGAACTCGTGGCGGAGTTCGGGCTCGACTACCGCCCCCACCTCCACGTGGATGCCGTGATCGGCTGGGCGTGGCTCTTTTTCAAGGGCTACGACTTCAACCAGAACCCCCTCGCGATCGCACCTGGGGCGCTCGCCAAGATCGAGCGAACGGCTCGGCAGATCTCCGAGGTCGACGCCGCCGACTCGCTCGGTGTCGACTTCCACAAGACCGGCTTCTGCCCCTACATCAGCAGCCTCTTCGTCGTCCGCGAGCGCGAGCGGCTCGAGTGTCTGGGCACGTCGCCCCCCGTGCCCCTCGGCGACCTGGAGTTCGGGAACTACGCGCCGTTCGTCTACTCATTGGAGTCGTCGCGCGCCGCCACCGGGCCGCTCGCGGCCCTCGTGGCGCTGCGCTCCCTCGGCGTCGACGGCTTCCGGCGGTTGATTGGGCGCCTCATGAGCGCCGCCGAGAGGACACGCCAGGAAGTGCAGTCGGCACCAGGCTTGTGCACTGCCAACCCTGACGCGAACGGTTTCGCGACGCTCTTCGTGGTTCTGCCCCCCGATGTCTGCCTGGACTACCCGGATCTCTTGGGGGCGCCGTCCGGCCTCGTCGCCCGGGTGGCCGAGTACAACTACCGCTTCTATCTCTACATGTTGGAGCGGCAGCTCGGTGGCTTCCCGATCGCTATCGACTACATCGGCGGCTACGAGCAGGCCGACTGCGGCGAGTCCGTCGGCGTCCTGAAGCTCTTCCCGATGTCGCCTGCCTACGACGAGGCGTACGCGGCAGCCACCGTGCAGGCACTCACCGAAACCAAGGCGGACTTCGACCGGCTCGGGAGCACGTTCGTCCCGCAGTGCGTCCCCTACCGCCCGAAGCCCTTCGTGACCCGCTAGGAGCACCGCGTTGGTCGAACGGATTCACACCCCGGGACAGTTCCTCGAGGCGGGGGCGTACTTGTCCGGGCGTGCTCCCGCGAACCTCCTGATGCTTGCCACGTTCGAGGGGCAGTCGTCCTCTCACCTTGCGTCCTCGATCCACTACGACCGTACGGGGATGGTGCGCGACGCGACGGAGTACATGCGTCGGCCCCGGCGATACCTCGCCCGCGACAGGGGCGGGAGGGCCGTCGGGGTGGCCGTCGCGGTTATCCTGCCCGAATTCGGCGCCGAGCTCGACTTCGAGACCTACGTCGTCATCGATGCGGACACGGAGCAGGACTACAGGAACCTCTTGCGAGGAGCGCTGGAGGATGCCTATGTGCCCGAAACGCGGCTCGAGCTGGTCACCTTCCGCCCCGAGCACGCGGGGTGGACCGGTGACCTGCCGAGCGTCCACGCCGTCCACGAGTGGCTGATGTACGGGCGCTTCTGCGGCGATGGCGTGCCCGACAACCACCGGGTGGGCGCCCCGGACCTCGACCCGGTGCAACTGGCCGCCTTCGACGCTCGCCTTCCCCCTGAACGGTCCGTCCGACGTGCTCTGCGATTTGAACGGGCGGGACTGCCCTATCGTAACCTCGCATACCCTCTGAAGGAGCGTCCGGAGGCGCTCGTGGGCATCCGCCGGTACTGTTCGGGCGCCTGGGAGGTCCACTACTCGGTGGCCTTGGATGGCGCGCGGCACGCCCTTGCCCCGGGTGTCCGGAGGGCGATCGCCCGTGCTGCGGAACAGACCTGCAGTCTCGTGTGGCGCGTGCGTGCAGGGGAATGCGTGCACTACGGCGAACTGCTTGCGGACACCGGCTTTACGCTGTTCGCGAGCGAGCGCCACCTGCACATCACCCCAGATGGACCTCGGCCCACCTCGCCGCTCCGCACACGAGAGAGCCACTCCGGAGTTGCCTTCGGCACCTCGGGGTCGGACGAGCCCCCGAGGCGTCCGGATAGAACGACTTCGCCCGAAGGAGGTTCCATGCACGTCGCCCTCATTGCCCCTAACAACCCCGGCTCGTACCGTTCCGCCGAGATCGTGGCCGAACATCTCGGCCTCTCCGTACTTGCGGCTACGCTTGAGCGTGGGGGCCACCGCGCGGCGATTGTCGACGCGAGATTCCACGACCTCGACCCCGGGACGGCGTGCCTACAAGCCCTAGCCGACGACCCGCGGGTCGTCGGGGTGAGCCTCATCAGCATGGAGGCCGTCGACTGGACGCGGCGTTTCGCGAACGCACTGCGCGCTGCCGGTTCGACCGTGCATCTAGTCCTTGGGGGGTACTTCCCCACGCTGCAACCTGAGCGCGCCCTGCAACTCGTCCCGCAGGCGGACTCAGTAGTGCTCGGGGAAGGCGAAGTCACGCTCTTGGAACTCGTCCGTGCGCTCGAGGCGGGCACAGATTGGCGCACGCTGACGGGCCTCGCGCTGCGCAGTGGGGGCGGGGTGACGCGGATGCCGCGCCGACCGCTCGTGACTGACCTCGACGCGCTGCCGTGGCCGCGTCACGATCTCGTGGAAGGGATGGACGAGGGGTTCGAGGTGCTGATCGAGGGCAGTCGCGGCTGTAGCGCCTACTGCACCTTCTGTGCGGTGGGCCCCTTCATGGGCCCGGAGGGTCGGCGGCGCTGGCGCGCCCGGTCGCCCGGCAGCGTCGTGGCTGAGATGGCGGCGATCCGGGCGCGCAACCCCCGCCTGCGCCGGTTCCGCTTCGTCGACCCCGACTTCCTTGGGGCGCCGGACGGCGAAGAACGGGCACGGGAACTGGCCGCCTGGATCCGTGAGAAGCTCCCGGGTCTCCAGATCAGCGTAGAATGCCGCGCGACCTCGATCCAGAACGAGGCGCTTTTCCGGGACCTCAAGGAGGCCGGGCTCATCGACGTGTATGTCGGGGTCGAGTCGGGTAGTCAGCGCATCCTGGACCTGATGAACAAGCGGACCACGGTCGCCGAGAATCTGCGTGCGATTGCACTGCTCCAGCGCATGGGGATCGGCTACACCTATGGGTTCATGATGTTCACTCCCTGGACAACCGAGGAGGACCTCCGGGCCAACGTCGCGTTCTTGCGGACGATCGGTCGCGTCCAGTTCGATAAACTCTTTCATGAGATGGACCTGATCCCGGCGACACCCGCGCTCGGGATGGCACGCCGCAGCCTCCTCGTGGAGAAGGGCTCGTCGGGATACTTCTCCTACGACGCGCTCCCACCCTCCGTCGGGCTTCTCCGCGAGGTCGGCCGGGCGCTCAACGCCAGGCATCAGCCGTTTCTGCGTGAGCTGTGGTTCCTCTACAAGGACGCCCAATACGCACTGCTGAGCGGCGATGGCGCGGAAGAGGATGAGCAGCAGATAAGCGAGTTCTTCCTCGAGGTTTTCGAGGAGTGCAAACGGATGGCCGGGCATGCCGCCGACAGCGCCGTCCCCACTCCGTTGTACATCGCAGAAGCGTGCGTCGATCGCTTCGGGGCCAAGGCGCGTCAGCTGGCTGCCCGTCATGTTGGGTCCAGATTCCCGCGTGAGGGTGAGGTCAAGCGCACGAGGGCCTGTCCGCCAACGCCGGGCCCCGGGAGGGCCAGTTCGCCCTAGCGAGTGTAGGAACCGACCCATACGCGCCCGCACAGGGGCACGAACTCCAACCAGCGTGGTGCCGCCGGAAGGCCGTGCGGCGGTTCCTCCCGATCGCTCACGAAAATGTTGCCGCGCCGTACCCCCCCGCCCGGAGACTCCGGTCGGGGTTCGGCACAGATACCTGTTCGCGAGCCTTCGTACGCCTCGTCTAGGTGACCGTGATCCGCCGCGCCAGCTTCTTCCCCGCGCGGAGCATGTAGACGCCCGGCCCGATGGCCCAACTTGGATCCGTGATCCGCTGCTCGTCGAGCGACACCCCGCCCTGTGCGATCTTGCGACGCGCGTCACTTCCGCTCTTCGCGAGTCCCGCCGCAGCGACCACCGCGAACAACGGCCCGCCTTGAAGAGAGACCTCCTCGACGTTGCGGGGTGGGCGACCGGCATTCCACCAGTCCAGGGTCTCGTCCGCGACCTCACGCCCGTGGAAGCGAGCCACCTGCTCCTGCGCCAGGGCCTTCTTCGCGTCGAGCGGCGCACCGCGATCGGGAACGCGTTCCGTGAGCAGTGGGTACCACGTCCACATCGTCTCGTCGCTGATGCTCATGATCTTCCCAAACATGTCATCGGACGCGTCCGTGATGCCGACGTAGTTCCCCTTCGACTTGGACATTTTCTCGACGCCATCCAAGCCGACGAGCAGCGGCACGGTGATGACGACCTGAGGCCGGAGGCCGTAGGCTTCCATCAGGTGGCGTCCGACGTTGAGGTTGAAGATCTGATCGTGGCCACCGAGCTCCACGTCGCACTCAAGCACGACCGAGTCGTACCCCTGTACCAGTGGGTATAGAAATTCGTGGACGGCGATCTGCCGTCCCTCTTCGAAGCGGGTCTTGAAATCGCGCCGCTCAAGCATCCGCCCCACGTTGTAGCGGGAGGCAAGCACGATCACGTCGCGGAAGCTCAGTTGCGAGAGCCAGCGGGAGTTCCACTCGGTGCGCGTGCGGGCTTGGTCAAGAACCTTGAAGGCCTGATCGGTGTACGTCTTCGCGTTGGCTGCGATCCGCTCCTCACTGAGGGGCGGGCGCGCTGCGTTGCGGCCGGAGGGGTCGCCGATCAGCGCCGTGTAGTCCCCGACCACGAAAATGATTTCGTGCCCCAGGCGTTGGAACTGCGCCATCTTCTCCATCAGCACGGTGTGCCCGAGGTGGAGATCCGGCGAGGTCGGATCGAAGCCCGCCTTCACCCGAAGGGGTGTCTGCGTACGGTGACTGCGGTCGAGGAGCGCCACGAAGTCGTCACGGACGTTGAGATCCTGGACGCCTCGCTCCAGAATGGCGAGCTGCTCGTACGCCGGAGCAATTCTCTTGGAATTCATATATTCAAAACTCTATCAGGGGCCTCTTCTCCGGTCCAGCCTCGGGTTTGCCAACGCGGGGCGCCGGTATCCGATGCGTCATCGCCCACGGCGATGGTGCCGCTGCGGTGTTTGCCGGCGACTACGCCGCGCCCTGGAGCTCCGTGATGCGTCCGCGCGCTGTCCCGTAGGCTGTGGCCGCCGTGACGGCGCAGACGCCTCTCGCCCTGCCCACGCCCTTCACCTTCGCGCTGCGTGACCTGCGGTCGCCCCGTACCCTCCGAGCCTCCATCCACCCTCGGACCGAGAAGGTCAGCATGAACCGATCGCGGTCTCGTCCGATTCTTACGTAGCAACGTAACGTTCGTCGATGAGCACTCCGCGACGTCTGCTCGACCTCGGCGCTCGGCGCTTTGACCGTCGCTCCCCGGGTGTCCTCGCGTCATCCAAGCTCGGGGTGCGAGGCCCTCGAAGAGGCGCTCGCCGAGCACGCCTCGGTGTCGCTGGTGGGCGAGCCCGGCGTGGGTAAGAAGTGCCTGTTGCGCGCTCCCGGCGCGGCTGCCCGAGCGGGGCTACCAGCTCACCTACTGCCACAACGCGACGCTCGGCCGACGCGACTTCTACCGCCAGCTCTGCACCGCGCTCGGGCTCGCGCCGTCAGCCACCGCGGCGGCGCTCTTTCACGCCGTGAGCGCCGATGTGCAGGCGCTGGGGAGCGAGTCGCGGCAGCACCCGTGTCGGCGCTCACGAGAATGAACCCCTCAGCACAAGGACACTTCGCGGTTCGCGTTGAGGGTGGGTCATGCGGCCGCGAGCTCCCCCTCGGAGGGCTCGTGACGGCGACCTCGCCGGCTTCGGCCAACAGCAAGTTCCGCGGCGGGCGACACCGCGCGCCGACGCTCGTTGGCCACGACCTCCATGAGCGCCCCGATGGCGGCCGTCGAGCGCAGGTTGTAGTG
>Ga0208117_100135_pt1 | contig 49351 bp, 42 predicted proteins | sample LakWasMet26_LOW6_2_FD_183870 | JGI IMG/M metagenome (GOLD analysis project Ga0208117, IMG submission 183870) | Freshwater sediment methanotrophic microbial communities from Lake Washington under simulated oxygen tension - Sediment Metagenome... | ecosystem: Environmental > Aquatic > Freshwater >...
CCCTATATGAATAACAATAAAACCAACCAACTGAGCCCACTTGCCTTGTGCATACAGGGTCAACGCCCTTGGCTACCGTTCAGTGTCTTCGCTGGCATCAGAAGCGAGACAGAAGGCTTGATCTACGAGGCAAGGTTGATCCTTAAGGGTACGCCCAAGCTCTTTCTGTCTCAGTACCAGGGTAGCTAACCATGGCAGAAGTAAAGATACAAGGGTACGCATCGCGTACCATTTTCAATATTTTTCGCTGGATTAAATTCCTGGATCAAATCCCAAAAAGGTACGCGATGCGTACCCTACTGGGCTAAGTACCTACATCCATGTAGGCAATGCAGGGGCAATTGCCGAGCCGGAGCTTGCACTCCAAGATACCGAAGAACTTTTGCCCGGTTACTTAAAAAGTCTCTTGTAAAGGAATGATGGCCGGATTCAGGGCGCATTGCAGCTCGTCAAAATTAACCGGTTTAACCAGATAATCGTTGAATCCGGCTGTTTTCGCCAGTTCACGATCCTCCGGTCGTCCGTAACCGCTCAGGGCGATCAGGATAGTCGTTTTAAGGTCGGGATGTTGTCTTAGCGCCCGCGCAACCGCGTAGCCGTCCATTCCGGGCAGGCCGATGTCGAGCAGTATGACCTGTGGCCGTTGGGCTTGCGCGACTTCCAAGGCTTCATAACCGTCATGGGCTAACCATACGGTATGACCTTTGCTGACCAGCAACAGGGAAAGGCTCTGGGCTGCATCATAGTTATCGTCGACCACGAGGATGCGGAGCGAACCTTCAACCGGTTTGGAGCTTGGTTGGCAAAGAGCCGGAACAGTCGATGGTAACGGCAGGCCGGGGAGGCGAATAACGAATTCGCTGCCTTTGCCGCGGCCCTCGCTTTGCGCCCATACCTCGCCGCCATGCATCGCCACCAGGCTTTTAACCAGCGCAAGACCAATGCCCAAACCGCCTTCCGCGCGGTCAATGGTACGGTCCACCTGATAGAACAACTGAAACAGGCCGGACAGCGCCGAAGGATCGATGCCGCGGCCGTTGTCGCGGACCCGGAACAATATTTCATTATTCGCCGACTCGACGCTCAGCTCGATGCAGCCGCCTTCATCGGTATATTTGGCGGCATTGTTGAGCAGGTTGGATACGGCTTGCGACAGCCGGACCGGATCGCCTTTGACGTATAACGGTTCAGGCGGCAGGTGTACGGAAAATTTATGGCGGTGAGCATCAATCAGCGGTTGGCTGGTTTCGACCGCCCGCCGCACGATAGCCGACACTTCGAGCGGCTCTTTCTTCAGTTCGATCTTGCCACGGCTGATGCGCGAGACATCCAACAGGTCGTCGACCAGTCGGACCATGTGTTCGACCTGGCGGCCAATGACATCGCGGCACCAGGTAAGTTGCGCCTCGTCCAGGCTGGGCAATTTCAGGATATTCACGGCGTTGCTGATCGGCGCCAGGGGATTGCGCAGTTCATGGGCGAGCATGGCAAGGAATTCATCCTTGCGCCGGTCCGCTTCGAGCAAGGCTTTTTCGGTTTGTTTGCGGTCAGTAATATCCTCTACGATGACGCCGAATCCGATGACCTCACCGTTATTATTATGCAAAGGATACCAACTTTCGTTCCAGTAACGTATTACGCCGGGTGCCGATGGGGTTTCTCCGCTGAGCTCATGATTATTTACCGGCGCTCCTGTCGATAGAATCTGATTGACAATCTCTTCGGCAGCAGGCGCCAACATCGGCACGATATCATGGATGCGTTTGCCGATATGTGCGACAGCAGGAAGGCCGTTAATTTCCGCGAGCCTGTCATTGATGAGGCGGTAGCGCAACTCGCGGTCGAGGTAGGCGAAGCCGACCGGCGCTTGGGCTAGCATTCCGTCGAGGATTGCATGAGCTTTGACCAGATCCTCCTCAGCCTTTTTACGCTCGCTGATGTCGAGTACATGCACCACAAATCCGCGCACCTGTCCCTTGGCGTCGAAGTCCGGGGAATAAGTCGCGTGAACCCAGCGCGGGCCGCCCTTGAGATACGGTACCTGGAGCTCGAATTCGACCTGTGCACCGGCCAAGACTTGCTGGACGTGATCCTTGACGGTTTGCCAAGCCACCTCGCCGATGACGTCCCGCATGTGGCGGCCCAGTACCCGTTCACCGCTATGGCCGAACCACTGCTCGTAGTTTCGGTTGATGTGACGGTATCGGCAATCTTGGCCAATATAAGACATTAGCGCCGGCGCATTGTCCATGGTCACCCGCAGCAGATCGCGAGCCTGCTCGGCCTCTTGCCGCGCCATTTCCAGTTCGGCCGTGCGCTCGGCCACGCGCCGCTCCAGTGACGCATTGGCTTCGCGTAGCGCTTTCTTGGCCCGATTCATTTCGGTGATGTCAATGCCGACTTCCATGATCATCGGCGAGCCGTCGGAGTCCGTGAACGGAAAGTCGTGAATCTCGTAGTCGTGATCATCCGGGCCGGTCCATTTCCAGTTCAGCGGTGCGTTGGTTTTCAGCACCTTGAAAGTTTCACAGACCTCGCAGGACTCACTACGGCTAAACAGGTAATTATAGCAAGGCCGCCCTTGGGCTTTGCCGTAGCGCTGTTCAAAAAAACGGTTGGCAAAGGTCACGTGGTAATCTTGCGTCAGCAGAATGACATAAGCCGGGAGCGACTGTAGCACGTCATGCAGTCGCTGCCGTTCGGAGTGTACGGCGGTGTAGGCTTGAGCCAGTTCGGCCGTGCGCAGTGCAACCTGACGACGCAGCTGCCAGGTCCACAGCCCCATCAATGCCAACAAACCGGTAGCAGCCAGCGCTGCCCAAATGACATATCTAAGCGGAAAAACCGACGACTCGTCGTAGGGGCCCAGCCGTTTTTTGTAAAGCCTGTCATACTCGCCGTTGGCCTTGACGATAGCCAAGCCCTGATCGAGTCGATCGCGCAACTCGGCGTTGCCTTTGCGTACGGCGAAACAGAATTCCCGCCGGTATTCCTTGAGCAGCGGACCGGGTACGACGATCTTATCCAATCCAAGGTTATATACCAATGCATTACCGGGGCGCATCGGCGCCAGCAATGCGTCATGCTGCCCTGAGGCCAGCAGGCGAAAGCCGTCAGCCAGGTCATCGACAATTACCAGTTGAGTGTTGAAGCCGCGGCTGGCAAGCGCTTCATGAGCGGCATCCGAGCGCAGCACAATGATGCTCATGGCGCGGGCCTGTTCGATGAAATAAAGGTCCGGGCTACCTTTGCGAACGAAGAAGCTATCATAGCCGATGGTGTGAGGCTGGGTAAATTCCGCCTGTTTTTCACGTTCCGGCGTGCGCGCCACTAGCGGCAGGGCGGCGATTTTACCCGTCTTCAGGTTTTGCCAGACGGTATCCCATTCACCGGGATGGAAGGTAACAGGAATATCCATTACTGCTGCAACCGCAGCCAACAGTTCGACGGAGAAACCGGTCGGTTGGCCCTGAGTATCGACATCGGCATAAGGCGGAAAGCCGATTTCAGAACCGACGCGCAAGGGCTGCTGCGCGCTCGCAAAGCCGGAAGAGGCCCAAATGGCTCCAACCAACAGCAGTGCAAATAATCCGCTACGCTTCATAGGGAACAACGCTCTCTGTCATGCCGGAGTGCTGACAGGGTGTACGGTGGGTTGGAAGGTGGATTTGCGGCTGCCTCTGCCGGAAGGCGGGATAATGTTTTCAAAGTCGGGGGTCTCATGGTCGGCTCAGAATTAACGGGCCGTAAGGAATATATCCAGGGTTACAGTAGCAGCTACATTGAACCAAAATCATGCTTGTGCCTGCTTGGTAAGGTGCTTGTTGGCGGCAATCCGCACCGCGCCAGTTTAACCAGGTTGTTCTTAACCTACTGTTTTAATCAAGATATTTAATTGCTTATTCATTAGCAAGCTATTTTTAAGTTTATAGGATATTTATCCGAGAGGAAAGGGGGCTGTAAGAGCGCAATTGGATGGTCGTCAGGCGAAAATGCAGCTTTCAGAGGATCAGAAAAGCTTTATCCTGATTTTGATACGGGGGATCGCTACCTTTGGATGCTGCGACAGCTTACCCGGCTATTTTGTAAATACTCCTGATTTTAGAGGGCGGTGCTATTGCTATTAAAAATAGGCGCATGGTCTTTTCTATGAAAATGTTTTGAGCCGTTTAAATCCAGTCCTTTTTCTTGAAAAATCTGAGCAAGAATACCGATACGCCGATAAATACCGCCCACAATGCCGGGTAGCCCCATCTCCATTTCAGTTCCGGCATGTATTCGAAATTCATGCCGTAGACGCCGGCGATAAAGGTTAAGGGAATAAAAATGGACGCAAACACGGTCAATATTTTCATGGTTTCGTTCATTTTGTTGCTGACGCTGGATAAATAAATGTCCAGCATGCCGGCGATCAAGTCCCGGTACGATTCCATCGCTTCACTGACGCGTATGACGTGATCGTAAACATCGCCGAAGTAGCGCTTGGTTTTGTCATTGAGCAGCGGGGATTCGCTGCGTTGAATGGAGGCCAGCAGTTCCCGCAACGGCGATACGCTCCGGCGTAAAAAAATCAATTCACGCTTGATTTTTTGGATGGTGTTCAGGGTTTGCGCCGATGGGTTGCTCAGTAGTTCGTCTTCGACGGTTTCAATCAGTTCGTCGAAGCTATCTTGCAAGGCAAAATACTCGTCGACGATGGTGTCCATGATGATATAGGTCAGGTAATCGGTGCCAAGGTTCCTGATTTGGCTTTTATCGTTGTTAAGCCGGCTGAACAGGGGATCAAATATCGCGTCCGGCTTTTCTTTAAAGGTGAAAACAAACTTATCTAACAACAATAAACTGACCTGTTCGTATTCGACATTAAATTCATCCGCCAGCGACAGCGCTTTTAAAACAATATACAAATAATCATCAAATTCCTCGAATTTTGGGCGCTGATGCGTGTTAAGAATATCCTCAAGGATCAGCGCATGAATGCCAAAATGCCAGCCGATCGCGTCGATAACCGAGACGTCTCTCAGGCCGTCGATAATCACCCAAGTGACGGTATCGGTGTTTTGGTAGGGCAGCAGTTCGTCAATGTTCTTGATGGTGTGCCGGGTTAGCGTTGCTTTGTTGTAATCAATGACGGTAATTTTATGTTCGTGTTCATGCACTTCGCCAACATGAACCAATGAGCCGGGCGGTAAACCCGATTTGTCGGAAGCGGAACTCAGTGATTCGGGCATGGCTTATCCTTATTTAATAAATATTTTTATCCGCTTGCTGTATTCAAGCATAATGGCGCACATTTTACAGGTGTTCGGGCAGTTGTTGGGTCAAAGTATAACTTTAGGGTAAGGCTTTACACAGATGATACATAAACCAATGTTGGGCTGGCGCGAATGGGTGGCTCTGCCGGAACTGAATCTGCCGGAGATTAAGGCAAAAATCGATACCGGGGCCCGATCATCGGCGCTGCATGCGTTCGCTATCGAGCCTTATCGAAAAGGCGGGGAACATTGGGTGATGTTTGCCATCCATCCCATGCAAAAACGCTCCGATGTGGCGGTTGAATGCCATGCGCCGGTTAAAGATCGCAGGCTGGTCATGGATTCCGGCGGACATACGCAACGACGCTATGTGATAGAAACCCAGATGATTTTGGGACAATCGCTCATAAAAGCCGAAGTGACGCTGACCAATCGCGACACCATGAGTTTTCGTATGTTGCTGGGGCGCACGGCGATGGATGCGCGTTTTACGGTTGATCCCGGCGCATCGTATTTACAGGGGCGGCCGGATGCGGCTGAATGTCAGCGATTGCTGACAGCAAAGGGTGTATAGTTCCCGGTAATTTAACCGCTGTTGATGATATTTTTTAGAGTGTATGAGTAAGAAAATTAAAACCGCATTTGTCTGCGACCAGTGCGGAGCCGATTATCCTCGTTGGGGCGGCCAATGCACCAGCTGCGGCGAATGGAATACCATCAAGGAAGTCAGGCTGGGCGGGTCGGAACGTAATAAAAGCTCGGCCGGTTATGCCGGAAGCCGATCCGAGGTTAAATTATTATCGGATGTTAATCTGTCCCAGGCGGAAAGAATTTTTAGCGGAATTTCCGAATTCGACCGCGTTCTGGGCGGCGGGATTGTCTGCGGCAGCGTGGTGTTGATCGGCGGCGCGCCTGGGGCGGGCAAGAGTACGCTATTGCTGCAAACGATTGCCAATATTGCCGCGCGCGGCGTCAGCGTGCTGTATGTCTCCGGCGAAGAATCGCTGCAACAGATTGCCGAACGGGCGCACCGGCTCAAGTTGCCTGCGGACAAGATCATGATGCTGGCCGAAACTTCGGTGCAGCGGATTTGTGATGTATTGGATGAAGTCAAGCCGCAAATCCTGGTCATCGACTCGATTCAGGTGATGCATACCCAAGATACCGAATCGGCGCCGGGTTCGGTTTCGCAAGTCAGGGAATCGGCCAGCTACTTGACCCAATACGCTAAAAAGCATGGCGTATCGATTTTTATGGTGGGGCACGTCACCAAAGATCAATCGCTGGCGGGGCCTATGACTTTGAGCCATATTGTCGATACCCAAGTGATGCTGGGCTCGACCGATGATGCCCGGTTCCGGGTGTTAAGGGCAGACAAGAACCGATTCGGCAGCGTCGGCGAATTGGGTTTTTTCGCGATGGACAGCACCGGACTCAAAGAAGTTAAAAATCCCTCGGCGATGTTTTTAAACCGGCCCGACAAGCCGTCTTCCGGCAGCGTGGTGACCGTGCTGTGGGAGGGGACGCGGCCGCTGTTGGTGGAAATTCAGGCGCTGGTGACCGAATGCCAGTACGGCAATCCGCGGCGTTTGGCGGTGGGCTTTGATCAAAATCGTCTGGCAATGCTGCTGGCAGTGTTGTCGCGGCATGGCGGCATTTTTACCGCCAATGATGAAATTTATGCCAACGTGGTCGGCGGTATAAAGGTAACGGAAACCAGTTCCGATTTAGCCATCGTGGTCGGCGTTGTGTCCAGCCTGAAGGATAAAATCATTCCGCATGATGCGTTCTTTTTTGGGGAAATTGGCCTGAGCGGCGAAATCAGGCCGGTAGCCAACGGCCATGCGCGGCTTAACGATGCGGCAAAACACGGCTTCAAGAAAGCGGTTATTCCCAAGGCAAACGTGCCTAAAAAAACTATCGAGGGTTTAGAGATTCATGGCGTTTCCATGCTTTCCGAGGCGTTGGACGTTATTTCAGAGATGTAAGGCCCTGGTCCGGCTATTTCTTGTTGGACGAAAGCCGTATCCTCTTAAATGTGTTGCGTCTATGAATTCAAACCGTTAAAAGCCGGTAAGGTCTTCAATAATCAGTATCAGTGAAATTTAGTTCTTTCATAAGTTTCTGTTTTCAATTGAAGACAGCCCAAGTTATTTAATTAAGCTTTGCGAGTGCAAGGCGTGAGAAGTGAATATGCACAAAAAGAAATACCAGTTAAGGCCGGGTAATCCCTATCCTTCCGGTGCCAGAGCTAAAACGAAAGGCGTTAATTTTTCCATTTTCAGCCGCTATGCGACGCATGTCGAACTGTTGCTTTTCGACACGTCAGACTGCGATGAACCCTTCCAAACCATCGTGTTGCAGGAAGATATCAATCGAACTTTTTTTTCCTGGCACGTTTATGTGACCGGGTTGCCGGCTGGCACATGGTATGCGTGGCGGATGGACGGGCCTAATCATATCCGTGAAGCGGGATTGCATTTTGATAAAAACAAGCAACTGATTGACCCTTGGGCGCGCGCGGTCAGTCATAAACGATGGAGCCGCAAGGCGGCGTGCCTGCCGGGCGACAATAAACTGACCGCGATGCGCTGCGTTGTCGTCAACGACCGTTATGATTGGGAAGGCGATGTGCCGCTGCGCATTCGTAGCGAAAGGGCTATCGTTTACGAACTGCATGTCGGCGGCTTTACGCGGCATCCTTCTTCGAAAGTCGCCAATCCGGGCACTTTTGCCGGGCTGATTGAAAAAATTCCTTATCTGCAAGAACTCGGCATTACCCACGTTGAGCTGTTGCCCATCATGGCTTTCGACGAGCAGGATGTGCCTGTCCATACCACCGATCTGGGCTTGAAAAATTACTGGGGTTACAGCACGCACAGTTTTTTCAGTCCACATCCGGGTTATTGCGTGACTCCGGAACAGGGCACGCACGTGCAGGAATTTCGAGACCTGGTCAAGGCGCTGCACCGGGCCGGCATCGGCGTGATTATGGACGTGGTGTTCAACCATACCGCAGAAGCGGGCGCAGAAGGCCCCATTATTAATTTCAGGGGCATCGGCGATGATATTTTTTATCATCATGACAAGTTCGACAAGAGTATTCTTCATGACTATACCGGCTGCGGCAATACGGTAAACGCCAATCATCCTTTGGTCTCCAACTTTATTATCAATTGCCTGGAATACTGGGTCAGGGAAATGCACGTTGACGGTTTTCGCTTTGATCTGGCCAGCGCGCTGGCGCGAGGGGAGAACGGCGAAGTGCTGCAAGATCCGCCCTTGCTCTGGGGTATCGAGCTTTCAGAGCAACTGTCGAAGACAAAGTTGATTGCCGAGGCCTGGGATGCGGCCGGGCTGTATCAGGTCGGCAGTTTTCCCGGTTACCGCTGGGGCGAATGGAATGGTCGATACCGCGATGTTGTCCGGCGTTTTGTGCGCGGCGATACCGGGTTGGTCAACGAGCTGGCAACCCGCCTATGCGGCAGTAACGACCTGTACGAACACAAAGGCCGACTGCCGATCAACAGCATCAACTTTGTAACCTGTCACGACGGTTTTACGCTGTATGATCTGTTCAGTTATAACGAAAAGCATAATTACGCTAACGGCGAATATAACAAGGATGGCTGCAACAATAACTTAAGTTTCAATTGCGGCATCGAAGGAGAGACCGAAGATTTAAGTATTTTGGCGTTGCGCCGGAAACAGGTGAAAAACGCTTTCGCCATCCTGTTGCTCAGTCATGGGGTTCCGATGCTGTTGGCAGGCGACGAGTTGCTGAACACTCAGCGCGGCAACAACAATTGTTACTGCCAGGATAGCGAGTTGTCCTGGATAGATTGGGATATGACCGAGCAACATGCCGATATGCTGCGCTTTGTCCAGCTCATGATAACGCTGCGTACCCGGCATGCGTCCATCATGCGGCGGCGCTTTTTGGCCGGAAGACACAATGACAGGGGCATAGCCGAAATTCAGTGGCACGGCATTGAACTCAACAAGCCGTTATGGGGTAATCATGACGCGAAATTTTTGGCGTTTACCTTGGCCGGCGTTGAAGATGACGACCCCGATCTGCACGTTGTAATGAATATGTCCGAACAACAAGTTTACATTGAACTGCCGGTGATTCCCGGCCGTGCATGGTGTTTGGCTTTGGACACAGCGTTGAAGTCGCCTCAGGATATCGTGCCGAGACAAGACCAACAACCGGTTCACGAAAACCGTTATTCGGTCAATGCCCGGAGTGTTGTGGTTTTTGAGAATGTGGAATACTGAATTGTGTTTTGCTGACCGGAACGGACTTGTTATCCGTTCCGGCTTTCATTGTTTAACAAACACAACAAAACCGTTGGCAGGGCTTCGCGCATTGATACGGCCTTGGTCGGACCAGAGGCTTGCCCCATAGTTTCCCTGATTTTGACCGTCGTACGTTGTTTTGCCCGATTTTTGATAGCATTGCGCAAAAGGCCGGAAATTATGCGTATAAAAAGTTGCCGCATTAAGCTACAACCAAACTATAGGGATGTGCCGCCAGTAGAAAATGCCGGTGCGTTTCCAGTGTAATTAAATCCGTAGCTAGACCCTGTGGAATTTACTACGTATACTTGGGAAAAGTTGCTTTTTTAGGTCATCTTTAATCTAAGAAAAAAGATGGGTTAGGTGTAAGGAAGCATTTTAGATAGGGCAATCGTAACGGTTAAGATGGTGATGACGTTTTTGCATTCAGGATACAATTCCAAAATCAGCCTGTCGGCGAGTGAAGTACTTGAAATAAGCCAGGAAATCAGCCGTAATTTTACGCCATGCTTTTCAAGCGGGATGCCGAAGCTTGCTGAAAAAATCAGGCTTTCGCCAAGGGAACTGCTCGATATCGGAGATGAGATTAGCCGGAGCTTTGCACCCAAGGCGTCCCACAATATTCCCGAAGTCACCCTTTTGCCTGTCGACCCCGGACACCTTTATGCCTACTGGAACCTTGGAGAAAACCGGGAAAACGCCGCGCCTGACAACGAGGACAAAGGTCCTCTTACCTTAAGGATTTATTCGCAGCCTGAGCAAGAACAGACCGCTACCGAAACGGTAGCCTGGTTCGACATCGCCATTGACAGTCCCAGCCCCCGGCACCAAGTATCCCTGCCCAGCCCGGTTAATGAAACGGCTTATTCAGCCGCCATTGGCATCTGTTGCGAAGAGGATGGTTTTATCGCTTTCGCGCACTCGAATATTATTCATGCCCCTCATGCAGGGGCAACGTGGCGCCAAGGTCATGAAAACGCCACTTATTGCCTGGGCAAAAACGCCTCAGGCCAGGGAATCAGCAAATCAACGTGATGACAAAAAGCTTGCCTCGTTCCGATTACGCTTCTTGTCAGCAAGGAATGCTGAGTATTATTCTCCATGCCCATCTTCCCTATGTGCGTCACCCTGAACATGACAGTTTTTTTGAGGAGAACTGGCTGTTCGAAGCCATAACCGAATGCTATCTGCCGCTGATCGGCGTACTTGAGCGGCTACACGCGGATAACGTCGATTACCGGCTGACGCTGTCATTGTCGCCGACGCTGATTGCCATGCTGCGCGACGAGCTGCTGCAAACGCGGTACCTGAAATATCTGCATAGCCGGCTGGGGTTGGCTGAAAAGGAAATTATCAGAACCCGCAAACAGCCGGAGTATCAAAAACTGGCGCGCCTCTATCGCCGCTTTTTCCTGGATGAGCTAAACACTTACCAAGAGCTTTACCAAGGCGATTTACTGGCAGCTTTTAAAAAACACCAGGCCACCGGCAAGCTTGAGCTGATAACAACGGCCGCGACCCACGGCTTTTTGCCGCTACTGAATGTCAGCGAAACCGCAGTCCGCAACCAGGTCAATACCGGCATCGCAACGTTTAAAGCTAATTTAGGCTGCGCCCCGACCGGTTTTTGGCTGCCTGAATGCGGCTATTATCCGGGCCTTGAGACGGTGCTGGCCGATGCCGGTATCAAGTATTTTTTCGTCGATAGTCACGGCGTTATGGATGCCAGCCAGCCTCCCCGTAATGGCGTTTATGCGCCGCTGGATTGCGGTAACGGTGTCGCGGCGTTTGCGCGCGATCCCGAGTCATCGAAGCAGGTCTGGAGCGCAAAGGAAGGCTATCCGGGCGATTTTGACTACCGGGAATACTACAGCGATATCGGTTTTGATCTGGATTTGGATTATGTCGCGCCCTATATTCTCGACGGTAAAACCCGCATCAATACCGGGATAAAGTATCACCGCGTGACCGGCGGGAACCTGCCCAAGCAGATTTATAACCCGAGGCAGGCCTTGGCAAAGGCGTATGAGCATGCGCTGGATTTTATCGGTAAACGGCAACATCAAATCGATCGGCTTGGCGCTGCGATGGACAGGCCACCCATTATAGTTGCGCCTTACGATGCCGAACTGTTCGGCCATTGGTGGTTCGAAGGTACGCACTGGCTGGAATGCGTGTTGAGGCTGGCAAGCGAAGATAGCAACGGCGTCCAGCTCGCCAGTTGTTCGGATTATTTAAAACATCAGCCTCCGGCTCAGGCCGCAACGCCAGCTGCGTCAACCTGGGGCGATCAAGGTTATTCCAGCTACTGGATCAATGAAACGAATGACTGGATTTACCCATTGCTCCACAAGGCCGAACAGGAGATGGAACAATTGGCGCGGGATCTTCGAAGAGTGGCGGTTACTCCATTGCAGAAGCGAGCCTTGAATCAGGCGGCCCGGTCGATTTTGCTTGCCCAAGCTTCCGATTGGCCGTTTATCCTGAAATCGGGGACAACTATCGATTATGCGAACAAGCGTGTTACCGATCATCTGGCCAGGTTTAACTATTTGCACGACAGTATTCGCAAGAACAGGATCAATGAGCGTTACCTGACCGCCCTTGAGATTATGGACAATATTTTTCCTGACATTGATTTTCGGGATTACAATCCTTCAAAAGTAGGGGCGGATTATAAACTTTAATACACATCAACTTAAAGCAGAGCACCACGAAGCTAAAAGTAGTCGTCTCTAGGCGACACGAAGGGCGCGAAGTTTTTATCTTAGCTAAGCTTCGTGTCCTTCGTGTCTTCGTGGTGAATCAATCTACTATCTTTCCTTCTGACCTGCATTTCAGGGCAGCAATCACCGGAGACAACGGATGAACAAGATCCAACTGCTGTATGTTGAAAATGTGATTAGCCGGAAAAAGGAAAGCGCTCAGCAGACGCTGAGCTTTTTTATGCAGGTGGAAAACGACAGTTACGACAAACGGGTTGACGTGGTTTGGTCGGGTGAAGACGGCATCTGGCAAACCCTGCCTGCAAGCTATCACAGCAACTCGGGACACGCTAAAGAGTACTGGCAGGCCCGGATACACTTTCATCCTGCTCCGGATAAGTCGCTGCCCGGTAATATCGAGTTCGGGTTGCGCTACCGGGCCTCTAATGCCGAGCACTGGGACAACAATCAAGGCTTGAATTATTCCAGCCAAGCCGACTCAGGCATCATGCTGGCTGGTGCAGTCCCGGTTTTGAACATCGATTTTGCAAGCAAGCTGGATGACGGACAAAAAAACATCCCGATCACGGTTGCTGTCGATGGCTTTGACCCTGCCGACAAAGTCACTGTGCACTGGACGACGGATAACTGGCAGCACACTCAAATCACCCTTTGCCATCTTAAAAGGAATTGCTGGGACAAAGCGGCGCTCAGCAATGCCAGAAATCCCAATCAGTACGGCGTCGCCATCTGGAAAACCTGGCTTAGAATCGGTCAAGCGTTTCGCTTGGAATACAGCATCTCTGTTGAGCGCAACGGCCAGCTTTTTTGGGATAATAACCACGGCCTTAACTACTCGCTCAGCCACGAGCCGCTAAAAGTTATGATCCTTAACCTGCACTGTTATCAGGAAGATAACCAGGATTATAAGTTTTCCCAAATAGCCAAGGCGATTGACGAACTGAATGTTGACGTGGTTTGTTTTCAGGAAGTGGCTGAACTTTGGAATGACGGGGCAGGGGACTGGCAGACAAATTCCGCAAAAATAATCAATGATCGCCTCGCTACGCCCTACCATCTCCATACCGACTGGTCGCATCTGGGCTTTGGCAAGTACCGCGAAGGCGTTGCCATTTTAAGCAAGTATCCGCTCATCAAACAGGATGCCAAGTATGTGTCGGCCAGCGATGATATCCACAATATTCATTCCCGAAAAGTGGTCATGACTCAAATCAAGGTGCCTTATATCGGGCGGGTGAACGTCTTTTCGGTGCATTTAAGCTGGTGGGAAGACGGCTTTGCCGAGCAATTTCAATGCTTGTGCGAATGGGCCGAAGCCAAGCATTCGGCTCAGGTCAAAGCCACCTTGTTGTGCGGCGATTTTAATATTGCCGGCGGCTCGACCGGCTATCATCTGGTGGCCGATGGACACCAATATGATGACCAGTATTTAGCGGTCAATTCGCAGGGCGTGTTTGAAAAAATATTCAGGGTCAATGACGCTCACTGGCAAAATTATCCGAGCGATGATTATCGGATTGATTATATATTTTTAAATAAAGCCAGTGACCTGAAGGTTACTTCCGCGAAGATCCTGTTTACCGAGTCGGATTATGGGAGAGTTTCCGATCATTGCGGTTATTTTATGACGTTTGAGCCTAAGATTTAAAACAGGAGTGCAGGCTTCGCCTGCCAGGCAGGCGAAGCCTGCACTCCGCAATGTTCCACAGATACCTTATGTATTAAAGATGGGAGCGCTAGTCTTAAGCAGCGCATGGACATGAGACAAAATTGCAAGCTACAAGTCTTTACCCTTATGGAGATAAACCTATGCAGATAGCTGAACACTACGCTTCGCCCATTCATGGCAACCTGGGCGGTTCTTTTCAAAGAGTGAACGATTTTAATGACAAATTCTACATCCGCTGGGGAAAAATAGATTTTGATGTGTTTTACGGCGTTCAGGCTAATGTCAAGGTTATCTTAAAAGTCTACCGCGATGCGGTATGCGAAACCTACATCGTCGATACCGATGCTTATGATATTCATTGGGACTGTCACAAACGCTCTACGCGGGACTTTTATATTCACCCGTCTTCAAACAACTTCGGCCAAATCAACTGCATTAAGTTCGCCTTTATTGTGCATCTGGATGAGCGCTCGATCGCCTCCCAGAACGAATATATCTTTATGGACTGGCACCAGATTCAGAGTGACCAAGCGCAGTATCGAAAAATTACCGGGGATTGGGCAACTCCCAGCAGTTACCGGACTCATGAGTTGAATGCCGGCGAATTACAGAGCGATGTGGATTGGTATAACCATCATTTTGAAGCCTTGCAACTGGTGCCCAAATTCACCAAGGGGCAGCAGCACCATCCTTATCACCCCAAACGTTATATTCACGACCTTATCGACAAGGTAATCCGCTGCAAGCATGAGCATCCGGGGCGCTTATGCACGATAAAAGTCAGCGTGGATTGCATTGACGACCATGATTTTATTACCCATTTGCTAAGCGCCAGCGACCAGGGAGTTCTGGTGCAGTGCATCGTCGATTGGCGCAAAATGACGCTGACCAACAGCCAAAACTATGCGCGATTGAAGCGTTCGCGGGTTGAATTGATCGGCGTGTTTTGCAGTCCCAAGCATCACCTGATCGAAGTGGAACCGGACATGCACACCAAATTCATCATTTTTAATGACGAAGACAGCATACTGGGTTCATTCAATATCACCTTCGACCGCTGGTGGGCTAATTGGGAATCGGGCATGACCTTCCACTCCAAAGGCATCTGCCGTCTGTTGGATAACATCTTTCAAAGCCAGCGCGGCGGCGTCATTCAAAAATACGGTATCGATCCATTAAGCCATTTCAACTTGCTTTATACCTTCGGTCGGCACGTGATGCTGAACGGCAAGCCCTATCGTCCTCATCATGCCATATTGGCGGAAATACACCGCGCCCGGCATTCGATCAAAGTGTCATTGTTTTTGATTGGTGATTTGTTGGGAGATCATCATGATAGCGTGGTCAATGCATTGATACATGCCAAGAACCGAGGCGTCTATGTGCATATTTTGCTGAATGGGCATCTTGCCAGACAGGGCCGTGTCGGCATCGAACGCTCGATGCACGATGAACTGAATCGGCCATTGTTGCCAACAGTAGACCGGTTAAAGCATGCCGGTATTCCGGTAGGTTTGATTTACGGGCAAGACGACCATCCGGTGCCGTATTCCCCGGTCCATTCCAAATATTGCATCATCGACGACTATATCGTTATAGAAGGCAGTTTCAACTGGTACAACACCTCGGTTTTTTCCCATGATTTACTGGTCGTAGCCGCCAATCACGACGTGGCACAGCCTTATCTGTATGAGTTTGAGCAAATACAGCGGTCGTTCAGGGTGTATTATTGAATCGGTTTGCCGTTGGCTGTTGGGAGGTTTTTTGTGTTGTCCAGTAGACCGGTTAACAACATTAGAGCATTTCTTTGTTAGTTAGAAACATAGCCCGAATTTTTAAAATAAATTGTCTCGTTCCCACGTGCTATCAAGGAATGCCGTTTGGGATGCGTTACGTTGTGATTTAAGGAGTCGCTGCCGCGACGCTTGCTTGAATCGAGGTCTCGCCCCCGAAGGCGAGATACTTTCTTTTGCTCCGCCAAAAGAAAGTATCCAAAGAAAAGGCGGCCCGTTGCCGCTTGAATCCTGCGCTCCTCACTTTCACCGGGGGTTGCCAGAAGGGCCATCCTGGGCCCTCTGGCAACGCGCGGCCTCCTTGCCGCGCCCCTGCGGGCAGTTTCCCGGCAAAAGCTCCGGTGCTCGGCGCGGCAAATGGGACCCAGTCCGTGCCACTGCAAGTACCTACTGCTCAATAGAGTGAGTTTAACAATGGGAGTGATCTTAAATAACCGAGAATTGCTCTAGAAGGTCTGCTGACTGCTTACAGCTGGAATGCCAACGCTCACAGTCTCCTTTCTAGCGATTGCTACAAAAAGCCGGTATCTACCTATACTCCATCGAATTGGTGGTAACGACTGTAAATAACCGCAACGGCCGCAAGTACCATTAGCTGCCAGATGTAACTATCGAAATATGCGACGCAAACAGTTATCAGACCCAGGAATAACCCGGCAAAAATACAGCGCCAGCCTCTTTTTATGCCATCCAGATAAGTCGTTAATGCCAGTATTAACAGCACGATCAAACCGGCTTCTTCGTGGAATATTCTTCCTGAATTGTGGTAGGCGTAAACGACAATGCCGGCGCATAAACCGCCTGACCAATGCAGCAGCCGCTCGATAAGCGCTTTGAGGTTATCGCCATGCTGCTTGAATCGATAATAGCCGGGAGCGATGGCGATAGCGGTAAACAGGAACATCATCGCAAACCAATAATCGTGGCCGGTATGCCGATAGGTATAGCCGATGTAGGCGCCTAGCACCGACAAAAGTAAGCGTAGCGTAAAAAGATTATGAGTTGATAGCAGGTTCTGTTTGTTCATGGATGATTTCTCAAGAGAATGGATAACGAAAGGCGGTTACCGACGCCCAAGCTGGAGAGACTGTAAAAGTATTATCAAAATCATTTTAAAAACCTATTCACCACGAAGCCAACAGTAGGCGCCTTTAGGCGATACGAAGATCATGAAGGAAAAATAATTATTTAAACTCAATGTATTGAAAACTTCGTGTCCTTCATGCCTTCGTGGTGTAATGCTTTTGCTTTTGTTCTAAAACGAATACTTTCACAGTCTCTGGAGCTTGGGAATCAGCGAAAAAAATCGACGGAATAGATAGACTCTCGGCAGATAGACGAGGCTGAGCATCAGTAATGCCAACAAGGCCGGTTGCCAGCGAATATCGGTCTGTACAATTTTTTCAGTCGCCAGTTTAGGGTTTTGTAATGCCCGGCTCAGGTTTTGCAAGTCGGTTAAGCGGGCGTAAGCCAAACCGGATTCAGTCCCCAGTTTTTCCAAATAGGTTTCATGTAAAGCGCTTAAATGCTCGCTGCCTGTGGCGGCTTCGTTGCCGAACGGGGCGTTGCGCGCGTTGTAGCCTTTGATTTGCGACGGGTCTAAATTGGATTGCCCGAACGAAGAGCGGTGCGGTACGTCGTCCTGGGCATAAAATCCGGTTTGTTTGCCCAGGCTGTCAAACTTGGGGATAGGCACGGCCTGCAAGCCGCCGACGCCGATAATCATGCCTTTTGCTTGTCCCTTTATCGTGGAAAAATCGGTTGGGTAATTGGGATTAACGGGCGGCGCTTCCTGGCCGTCGGTAATGAAGATCACCGAACTGTCGCTTTTTTGCAGCATTTCCAGCGTGCTCAGCAAACCTTTGGCGATATTGCTGTCCGCCGCCCAGGCCATGCGCCAGTCGACTTTGCTGATGGCGGTGTCTATTTCCGTGTACGCCGAACAAACTTCCAGCGGCTCGAATAACAGGGTTGAGCGCCTTTCGGTGAACAGGCCCAGGCCGACTTTGGATTCACAAGGCAGTTTTTGCAACAGTTCGCGCAGGGTTTGCTTAACAAAATGCAGGCGGCTGACGGCTTGGTTGTCTTGTTGGTAGTCGGTCGCATTCATGCTGCGGGTGATGTCGATAATAAAGGTGTAGTTGTAGGTTGGCGTTTTTTGTTGCTTGCTGGGGTATAGGAACAGTACCAGCATGGCTAAAACCGCCAGCAGCAGGCACCCTGTTCGATAATCTTTTAATGTATTGTTCATTGTTTTCTCGTTCTATTGTCGGCGTACCGGTATGCAGACCTTCCTGGTTTTAAAAACCTGGAAGGTCTAACTCGTAACGTTCTCAACAGATGTAGGCCGGAATAAACCGGTCCGCGCGTTAAGCGCAGGGGCGCTCCGATTGCCGGAAACGCCCACCCTGGCTGACGCCGGGCGGTCTTATTCCGGCCTACATTCTGGGGTATAGGAACAGCGCCAGCATTGCTATAAGCGCCGACAGTAAACACTAGGTTCGATAATCTTCATTGTTTCCTTTGTAGGGGCAATCCCTTGTGGTTGCCCTGATAGACGCCGGCATTAAGAGCAACCACAAGGGATTGCCCCTACAATGTTTTACGCGGCGCGTGGGAACGAGATGGATCAAATCAAGGCAAACCACGCGGAAACCCCGGCACTGTCGTCCACAACTGAGATTTCTGCTGTGTGGGTTCGTCGTCCGGCATGTCGACCCTGTCCATTTCCGGCAGTAAACGCATGGCGACTTCAAGGTTGTATTTGGCATCCCAGTCTCTGCTGTTTAACGCCAAAGACTGCCGGTAGGCCTGTTTCGCCAATCCGGCCAAAGGCATTGCTTCGTTGATATTCATGGCTAAGGCCTGCTGTATGGCTTGCTCCAGATACAGGTTACCGAGGTTGTAGCGGACTTTGGCCTGGAAGTTCCGGTCGCCTTTGTCCATAACTAGGCTCAGGGTCGACAAGGCCTCGTCGTAGCGGTGTTTTTGTTTAAAATAAAAAGCCCTCGCCAGTCTCAGTTCCGGCTCGCCGCCAATCACTTTATTAACGGCCACATCCTTGCCCGAAACCAATTGCCGGATTAAGTCATTGTTTTGATGGATGCCGTACAACGCGCCGGCGCTGTAAACGAAAGCCGCTAAACTGAGCGCCAACGCGGCCCACAGCGTTATATGCCTGATCGTTCTTATCATCGTTTAGTCTCACAAAATTTAACGCCCAGCAGAACCAGCAGCAGGAAGGCCGCTACGCTGTAGCAAGCTGCCGACAAGTCCTGTTTGGGGATGCGTTCGACATAGTGCATCGGCAGGTTTTCCAACTGGTTGATGTCGGCAATCGCCTGTTTTAACGCGTCCGGGCTTTCCGCTTCATAAGCCTGATAAGGGCTGCCCAGCCCCAGGAAAAACTTGTGCAGATACAGTTCGGGCATGGCCCCAGCGTTGTCGTCCCGGCTGTCTTCAGGCTGATCGAAAATGCCGGGGCTGCCTGCGGTGCGCAGGAAAATCCAGTACAGGCGGACTTGCTGTTGTTTAAACCAAAGCCGCAATTTCTGTTCGCTGTCGTGATCGATTGCCGCCGCCCCGTCCGAAACCAGCACGACAATGCGCGAGCCGGTGACCGGTTGTTGTTCAAAAAATGAGATAGCCATCCCTAAGCCTTTGCTGACATGGGTAAAACCCAGTGCCGGTGTCGCGGTCGCCGCAATCGCCGCCTGCACCGCGTTTTTGTTTTCGGTCAGCGGCATCACGAATAGCGGCGAAGTGCTGTATTCCGCGACCCCGATCAAATCGTTTTGCCGCTGTTTGACAAAATCGGTCAATAGCCGCCGCGCCGCCGTGGCCTTGGATTCATCCGAGCCGTTCGGCGCGCGTCCGGCGAATGTGTTATCCATGCTGCTGCTGCGATCCAGCAATAACACGATATGCGCGCCGTGGCCGATCCTCTCTTGGCTTTGTTCGGTGCGATGCAGGCCCGCGATGCCCAGCACTAATCCGGCGATTGCCGCGACGGCGCACAGCCGAAGACAGCCGACGACAACAGCCGACAGCGTGTCGCCGGGTATCAACGCCGTCCACGGAGCGGGGCTGGTGCGCATGCCGCTATTGAACAACGGCAACAGGGCCAGTAACAGGCCTGTTAAAGCCCAAGGGGTATTAACCGCCAAATTCATCGGCTGCCCCGTTCGATTTTACGGCATTGCTCGCAGAGTTCTTTTAGTTGCTGCAAGTCCTGCGCTACGGCAATCATGGCGTCGGAAAAAAAGTAACGATTGGAGTAGTTGAAAAACCAAGCCAATTGGGAATTTATTTGCAGATACTGCGGGTTGCGCCGGTAAAAATCGCTCAAACGGTTAGCAAACAGCGGCCGGCCGTTGAGGCTGTTCAAGGCGTTGTGGACAACGGTCAAAGCTTGCTCCATGTCGGTTTCAGACAATCCCGCCAGTTTGCGCAACGCCCGCTTGAACACAGTGCGTCGCAGCATGTTGGGATAACAGCCGTATAAATAACCCAAATAGACCGCTATCAGCACGGTAGCACTCAGGCTGACGGACAAGCCGTACAAGGCTTGGATATTTGTTAATAACGGCGGCGGGCTGTCGGGGCGCATGTATTCGCCCTGTTCGCTTTGGCGCGCGATCAACTCCCTGAGCGGGGACAGCGTAAAAGTCCAGGCGGGGACGTTTTGGCTGATGCTTTTTTCGCCCTGACTGAGCTGTACGGTAAAGCCGGGCAGGGTTAACGATTTAACCTCCAGCGGCGCGTAAAAAACCTGGTAGAGCAAGTCGATTTGATAACGCTGCCCACTTTGTTTAACCGTGACCTGATTCAGGTTCAACCAACGGTTGATTTGGCCTTTGGCCGGTAAGCTGCCGGTTTGTAAAGTAATACCCGAACGGGTTTCGATAATAATGCGTTGAGGGATTTCATCGCCGTTAACGTAGCCGAACGGACGCGGCGTTTCGACGTTAAAGTAACTGACCGGCTCGTCAATCGAGCCGGAACAGCCCAGCAGCGACAACACCATGATTAACAGGATTCTCATACGACCCTCTGCTGTAAATGACGATTAACGGTTTGGGTTCTGTAGCGTTCGGTAATAAACAACGGCTCGGTGCCAAAGGCCCTGAAGATATGTTTCAGGTCGTGTTGGCGTTGTTGATAGGCGGTAATTATTTTTTGCCGTAAGGCCGGACGCATGAACAGCGTACGGGGCGCATGGTTTTCCATATCCTGAAAGGAAATAAGGCCCCAAGTGGGCAAGGCCGCGTATTCGTCTTGATTCCACAACACCAGCGGGATCAGGTCGTGAGCCTGTAGCGAGCCTAATACGGCGCGCAACTGAGGTAGCGGAAAATGGCAGTCGGACAACAAAAACACCAGCGAACGCTCGGCAGGCAAAAAGGCTGCGGCATTTTGAAGTCCGTTTGCGTTGCCGCTAAAGCTAAGGCCTTCCAGTTGTTTTGCCAGTGCCGATACCCGTCCCCAGTGTTGCCCGGCGGGAAGCAGCCAGCGATGCTCGATACGCTCGGTGCAGCCGATAAAGCCGAATTTGTCGCCGTAATCGAATGCCGAATGAGCGGCGGTCAACAAAAAACGGATCAGGGTTTGTTGTTTATCGGCATAGCCCATCGATGCCGATAGATCGGCGATCAGGTAGACGTTGACGCTGCTTTGCTGTTGATAGACGCGCACCCGATACGACGAAAATGGGTCGAGCACGCTGGCGCGCAAGTCTATGCGTCTGGGGTCGGGGCTGGCAATCAGCGGTTCGTGGCGCTTGAACAGCTGTCCGGCGCCGATCATTTGCCCGGGATGCGCGCCCGGATAAACGGAACTTGATTGCCAGGGGAGGCGATAATGTAGCGTTTCGGTCATGGGGTACGATATTTTTCTCGTTTTATGCCATTAGGCGAAATGGCCGTATATTCGATTAATTCACCACGAAGACACGAAGAGCACGAAGTTTTATATTTTTTTCTTCGTGTCCTTCGTGTCTTCGTGGTGAAGTTTTTTTATTAAGGCGCTGCCACCTGGTCCAAAACCCCCTCGATCAATTCGGGCAACAGCTGTTCTTTCCTGTAGCTATACATCGGGTTTAAAAACAGCCGATGGCTCATGCAGACCGGAAAAACCGCTTGTAAATCTTCCGGCAAGACATGATCCCGGTGTTCCAGCCATGCGCGGGTTTTGGCGGCGCGGACCAAGTAACTCATGCCGCGCGGACTGGCGCCGGCCATTAACAATTGCGGCATTTCGACATCGGTTAATTGAATGCCGTATTGTTGCGGCCGATGCGTGGCTTTCCATAAACCCAGCGCGTAAGCATGGAGTTTGGGACTGGTCTGTATACGTTGCTGCACCGTTTGCGCCAGCTCATTGAGCCGGTAGTAAATGCCGCTGTTAGCGACTCCTGCAACAAGCCGGTCGGTATCGTGAAAACGGGGATTGAACATCAGCTCGTCCAGTTCAGCATCCGCGCCGGGCATGTCGATATTGATTTCCATCATAAAGCGGTCTTTGGCGGCTGCGGGCAGCTCAAAGGTTTCTTCTTTCTCGACGCGGTTGCGGTCGGCAAAAACCTGGATATGCGGAAAATGATAGTCGCGGTTAAAGGCGTTGATGCTGCGTTCGGCCATCGCCCTCAACAACAAGGCATGGACTTGCGGGCGGGCGCGATTGATTTCGTTGAAGAAGAAGGTGGCGAGCGTGTCGCCGTGTTTCAGCAAAGGTCCCGGATCGACGCACGGACGGCCTTGGTCGTTTAAATAGGTGTAATAAATCAAGTCGGCGGGCATCAGGTCAATGGTGCCTTCGATCCGTTGATAATCGCCACCCAAGCCTCGGGCAACCGCTCTTAGCAGCGTGGTTTTGCCGACGCCGACATTGCCTTCCAGCAATACATGGCCTCTGGCAAAAACGGCCAGGATAATATTCCTGACCGCAGGTTGCAGGCCGATAACGGTTTGGTTGATTTGTTGTTCAAACTGTAACGCTTGCTCGCGCCAGTCGGTAAGCTGGGTGTCTGTGTTCATTGGCTTTATAAAAAACGCTGGTTTTCCCCTCGTTCCCACGCAGCGCGTGGGAACGAGAAACGAATACTGTGAGATCGACAAAAAAAGGGCATAAGATACAAACAGGCTCACAAGGGGAAGAAAGGCGCAATGCATCTATGCCCAAAACAATGGCTATTCGATGTCGTCTACGTCATAAACAAACTTGCCGGTCTTAGCTAAATGTTCCTGGCGTTTTTTATTGCGCTCTTCCATTTCTATAACCGATTGGGCTTGCTTATTCAGTTCATTGACATCGTGTTTCGGGTCATACTTGCTGCCCGCCACTTTTTCCGGGTAGCCCGGTTTGGGTTCCCAGCAAACACCCGGTTCTTTGCAATTTTGACCGTCGTAAGCGATAGCCGAATAGGACAGCGCCGCCAACACGACGCCTGCATTAATTAAAAGCATTTTTTTCATCTGTGTTTCCTCTCTATTTTAACCATTTGGCTTTTTTAGGATTGCCTGTGTAGATGTCCCGTACCCAGGACATGATCATCAGCATTTCATCGGTTGATAGATTGACGTATTGCGGCCCCATCATGCCGCTGGCGCCGCCGAACAAGATTTCAAACAAGCCCTGATCGGTGGCGGCAGACGGATACGTCCAGTAGTCGTCCGCCAGTCCGGGCCCTAGTTTGCCTTCGGCTTCGTGGCCGTGGCAGCCGGAACAGGCGGTCAAATAAAGGTCGTGCCCCTTTTGTATGGCTTCCTTATCGCCGTTGTAGGGGTTTTTGCCCGTTTCCTTGAATTGATTGAAAACGGCTTCGTTGCCGCCCGATTTGGCGACGCTCATATCCAGCGGCGCGCCGGTAATGGCGTTACGAAAGGTTATTTCCGCCAAGGCTGCCGAGCTGGTCAACGCCAGGCTGACAGTCGCAATGGCTAATAATTTTTTTCTGTTCATTTGTAGATCCTGATTTATTTAAGATTTTCTAAGGCGCATCGGGTTCATCGACTAAAGGGATGCCTTCCTCTTCCAATAGCTCGGTTATTTCATCCCGCTTGTCTTCGATAACCTTGTTCAACTGAGCCAGTAAGGACGGATCGTTTTTCCGGACGCCCATCGATGTACTGAAATGAAAGTCGACTTTTTGTCCGTCTGCGCGAACGTTGTCGTCAGGAATCATCGTCATCACCAATGGCGTGGCCGATGCTTTGACATAACGCGCGGCAGACGGTCCCCAAAGAGCGGCAATCTCGGCATGGCCTGATGAAATTTCGGAGACCAGTTTCGAGGCTTCGTATTTGATGTACTGGTTGCGCCTGGATTTAAATCCGACCAATTCCTGTGAATAATTGAACATATCGTTGTAACGTCCGATAGCCTTCATCATCACTTCGGGCGGCGTGCCGGGCACAAACGCAATGCGTTGCGCCTTGCGTAATGCCTCGCTATCCCAGTTAAGCAGGTCCAGGTTGTCGGCTTCACGCGAGATGAAAACGTAGCCGGATCGGTAGTAAGGCTGGGTGGTCAAGACGCGGGGATCGCCTTTGTCGACGCCTATTGCCAGATCGCACAAGCCTTTGTCCAGCGTGTCGCGTATGTAGTAACGCGGGTCGTTCCAGTAAACGTATTCGACTTTTCTGTCCAGGGCTTTGCCGACCAGTTCCGCCAGTTTATTTTCGAAGCCTTCGCCTGCCTTATTGGAATAAGGCATTTCGTTTTCCGCCGCGCAGACTTTTAGCGGTTTGTTGTCTTCGGCTTTGGCTTGGCTTATTGCCAAACTGCTTCCCAAGCACAAAGCTGTTATGAAAAACTTGTTTATCTGCATATTTACTCTCGTTAATGCCGGTTTAATGTAGCTACTTCGCTAGTTCCCAGACTGTAGCTCTCATCGTTATACATATCTTGACGTAGGCCGGAATAAGCCGGTCCGCGCGTTAAGCGACGGACTGGTGTTTCCGGCGCTCCGATTGCCGGAATAAGCCCGCCCTTGCTGACGCCGGGCGGGCTTATTCCGGCCTACGTCCTATACTGGACGCAGCGCGTCCAGTACTGCATTCCCACGCAGCGCGTGGGAACGAGGGGGTGACGCGGTGTCCCGCAGACACTTGTGTATAAAGACGAGAGCTGGAACTTGGGAACTAGCACATCTGAATAATTGCGCTGTTATCAATAGCCCAACGCAAAGACCATCACACCACCGCCTTGTTGCGTGTAGTGCGCCAGTTCTTTAAACGCACCGACTGCACCCAAACCTGCGGTAGGGTCTTGCAAGTCGAACACTAAACCAACACCGGGCCAGCCGCCGACACCGTAGTAAATCGCCACATACTGCTTGCCTTTATGTCCAAAGGTAATCGGGTGGCCGATAACGCCGGAAGGCAGTTTGAATTTCCACAATTCTTTGCCGTTTCGTGAATCCAGCGCTTTGATGTAACCGTCCAGGGTGCCGTAGAAAACCAGGTCGCCCGCTGTTGCGGTGGTGCCGCCCCAGACTGCGAATTTCTCCTTGACTTCCCATTCGAATTTGCCGGTTACGGAGTTCATCGCTTTAACTTGTCCCAGAGTGCCTTTAGGCCCCGGGTACATGTTCAGCGTCGCGCCGACAAAGAACTGGCCTGCACGGTAAGGCAGCATGAACGGTTCCCAGTCCATGCAGATATGGTTGGTGCCCATGAAGAACAGTTTCTTGTTCGGATCGTAAGATTCGATACCCTGGTTGTGATAACCCATCGCGGACGGGCAAATGCCTTTGGCTTCATGATCCATGTGGGTCGAAAACTCGGGATCGCGAACCGGCAGGCCGGTCTTTAAATCGACTTTTTTAACCCAGTTGACGGTATCGTCGATTTTGAATGCGTTAACCAAATCGCCGTTTTCGCGGTTCAGGGTATAAACCAGGCCGTTGCGGTCGGGGTGAGTCAGCAGTTTGGTCATTTTGCCGTCAACGAGCTGCTCCGATAAGCCCATGTAGTTGACGCCGGCGTAATCCCATTCGTCATGCGGCGTTTTTTGATAGCCGAATTTCGCTTCGCCGGTATTGATGTCGCGGCCCCAGATGGTCATCGTCCATTTGTTGTCGCCCGGACGCATGGTTTCATTCCACGGCGCGGGGTTGCCCGAACCGTAATAGAGCATGTCCAGATCAGGGTCGAATGCGTACCAGCCCCAGTTGGTGCCGCCGCCGATTTTCCAGGCATCGCCTTCCCAGGTTTTAAGGCCCAGCCCGAACTGGCCGTAATGCGGGTTGGCGTTGTTAAAATCCTTTGAGAGTTTTATATCTTCATCAGGGCCGGTGGCGTAAACGCGCCAAGCCTGTTTGCCGTCTTTAATGTTATAGGCGGTGGCATAGCCTCTTACGCCCAATTCCGCGCCCGAGCTGCCGACGATGACTTTGTCCTTGGCCACAAAAGGCGCGACGGTCAGCGTGGAACCCATCGCAATGTCGGAATTTTCCATTTTCCACAGCAACTCGCCGGTCTTGGCGTTTAACGCGACGATATGGCCGTCCAGTTGATTCTGGAAAATAGTCGCCGGATAACCGTCACCGGCAGGCGCGTAAGCCAAGCCTCTATTGACTACGTCGCAGCAGGCTACGGCGCGGGCGGCGGGATTTTGCTTGGGCTTGTATTCCCATAAGATTTTGTCCGGCTGGTCCAGGTCGATCGCAAAAATGTTGTTAGGGAAGGGGGTATGCACATACATGATGCCGTCAATAACCAGCGGTCCGCCTTCATGCCCGTTCAGTACGCCCGTGGAAAACGACCAGACCGGCTGTAGATGCTGGACGTTGTGCGCGTTAATCTGCGTCATTTCGCTAAAATGGGTTGCTCCGTAGTCTTTGGTCTGCATGGCCCAGTTAGTATCTTCTTTTGATAGTCTGTCCAGGGCTTTGTTGGCCTGTGCCGGTATCGAAACCGATAATAAGGCGCCGCTACAGACAGCGGATGCGACAGCGGTGCGGGTGAATTTGGAAATCCGCATAGTTCCTCCAGGGGTGATGGTTGTTGTACTTATATAAAGCCAAGCCCGTGCGTATCAATAAAGGTTGAGTAAGGTAACCGGCTTTCTTGATCAAAACGTTTGCAATGCTTCATTGAGCGGCAGGGCTGAGCAGGCGCCCATAGTACGAGAGCGCTTGCTTGCAGCGTTACGGAATAAGCCCGGAAATCGGCGGGAAAAATCCCGAAATAAACCAAGAAAACTTCCTGTACCGTTTGTCTGTGACGATTAAGGTGATTTCCAATAATGAATCCGCCAAAAGAATCGTCCACGAAAAACACGAAGTCTCCGCAACAGGATTTTTTTTTGTGCTTTTCGTGGACAGTCGGTAACTCAGGCGCTGTGTTTGCCGATATAAAACGGGAAAAGCTCCTATCGATTTGCCTCGTATATACAGGCATGATGGCTGTTTTGATGCGTTAAGGAGCGATGTGGTGACGGGTAAAATTAGTGTGTTATTGGTGGATGATCATGCCGTGGTTCGGACGGGTTACAAAGCCTATCTTTCCTTATCCGATAAAATCGGGCAGATTTATGAGGCGGATCGGGGGGAGTCTGCTTGTCAAATGTACAGTCAACATCACCCGGATATTGTGGTGACGGATTTATCGATGCCGGGCATTGGCGGTTTTGAGAGCATCAGGAGGCTGCTCAATCGCGATCCGCACTGTAAAATTCTGGTATTCAGCATTCACAATGAATTGGTCTATGTGACGCGTGCGCTTGCAGCCGGAGCCAAGGGCTATATCACTAAAAGCAGCGTGCCTGAAACGCTGGTCACAGCGGTGTATAAAATCGCCCAAGGCGGGACTTATGTCGATCCTGAGATTGCCCAGCAACTGGCGGTTTCGATGGCTGGCGAGCAGGACGAAGCGGAAAAAATCAAGCTGCTTTCGCCTCGGGAGTTTGATGTGTTTTGTTTGTTGGCGAATGGCTATACCGTTCGGAAAGCGGCGGAAAAACTGTGTTTGAGTTATAAAACGGTATGCAACCACGGCACCGTCATCAAGGAAAAAATGGGTGCGGAAACGCTGGCCGAGCTGACTTTGTTGGCCAGTCGGCAAGGGCTTATTGAAGCACGCGAGAATTAATCATGATAAAAGGCGAAAGGCGAAGGGCGAAGGGGGGCAACTCAAACTGATGTGAAATCCTGATTTCGCCGGTTCCAAGCTGGAGCTTGTGAATCGGCATAAAGGCGAAAGGTGAAAAAACATCTTTCGTCATTTGCCTTTCGCCTTTTGCCTAAAATATCTTTATTTCTCCAGCTTTTGTTTTAGCCCTTCCAAACCATTCTTAAAAAACGCATTCATCGCTTTAACCGCTGCTGCGTCATTCAGGTTTTCCGGCGGGGTATTGCCGCTATCGCCGCGATAGAATCGGCTTTTTAGTGTGACCACGCTGGTGTTGGCGTCGCTACCGGCCGTTACCTGGAGGTTGGTGGTGTACGAACCGACTGGAAATGCCGTTACGTTTTCGACTTTAAGGCGGTAATTGTATTCATGATCTTTATCGCTATAAAAATCCAGGTTTTCCACCAGTTGCCCGTCATTTTGCAGGGTGATGGTCCTGGTGCCGTCGGAGGCGTTTTTTCCATCGCCTGAACTGGCTTTGACGTCGGGATGCCAGCTGGCAATAGCATCGAATTGCTTGATTACATCCCAGACCTCATCGACAGGGGCATTAATAGTGATGCTTTCTTTGGCTTTTTGCGGGGTGGGGCCGTGAGCAAGAGAGGCCACGGGGAATGATAAGAAACTCAATAATATTAAGGTTAAACGGTTCATGTCATTAATGCTATTAATTAAAATGACCTATTATTCATAAAACCGGTTAAAAGGTATCGGGTAACTTTCCTGATAATTGCTGGGAAATTTTCTTTTATTATCGATGTTAAGCACTGTCTATTACCGCCGAGAAAAAGCTAGACTACAGATTAAATCGATAGATATTGTCCCGGCCAGGAATGTCCGCCGGGCGTGTTAGCCCATCCGTCCCAGCCTTTCAAACCACCTTTTTGCGGTTTTCGCAGACGATGCGTTCATGTCATCCCTCTGCCGATTAGTTATTCATAAGCATCAATCTTTAAAAGCCGCTCTACACTGACAATTTTATAGCCGTTCTCCTTCGCAAAATTCAGCGTTTGCTCTAACACCTCGATGGTTTTATCCGAAGAGTCATGAAACAGGATAATCGCGCCCGGCTTGATTTGGGATTGTACGCGCCGGGTTATAGCTTGTGCGGAATCGGCCGTAGTATCCAAAGAACGGACGCTCCAGCCGATGAGGTGGTAATTTAATGCGCTCGCGGCTTTGGCAAGATTAGGCGTAGTCACGCCAAAAGGCGGGCGAAACAGTTTCATGCGTTTGCCGATAACGTCAAAAACACGCTCGGCAGTCATGTTCAGCTCATCTTTAAAGCCTTGCAAGCTTTTAAAGTCCAGATAAAAAGAGTGCGTATAGCTGTGGTTGCCAATGCTGTGTCCCTGAGCATCTATTTGCTTCAAAATGCTTTCATTGCCCTGAATGTTCTTGCCGATGACAAAAAAAGTTGCCAGCGCATTGTATTGCGCCAAGGTTGACAGCACTTGCGGGGTGTATTCCCGGTTGGGGCCATCGTCAAACGACAAGGCAATTGCTTTTTCCAAAACATTCCCTTGGCAATAGCTATGGGCGTGAAAGTTGGACTGAATGACTGCCGAACCGTAAATGATTAATGCCAGGTAAATGGTGCTTGGCAATGCCAGCCACCATAAGTTAACTCCGTAAAATAGATGCGACAAGCCAATAATGCTGACGGCGATGATGAATCCGCTACGGGCTGATTTAAATGTCATTTGAGTGTTTGCTAATTCTTGCCGGGTGGTAGGTCGGGTTAACGAGCCTAACCCGATAAACCAAGGCCGGTTATGGTCTTGGTTTTTATGGATTTATGTTGATGGCAGGGGATATTACAGTTGGTTATATAAGGCCACGTATTGTTGGGCGCTCTTGGTCCATGAATAGTCTTTTTGCATACCGTTGATTTGCAATTGTTTCCAGGTTTCAGGAAGGCTGTATAAGATAAGCGCGCGTTTAATGGCCTCCATCAATGCACCGGGGCTTGCTTCATCGAAAACAAACCCTGTTGCGGTGTTATCGTTCAGCGTTTCCGGGAGAGTATCGATGACGGTGTCGGCCAGTCCCCCTGTTTTTCTGACTACGGGCACGGTGCCGTAGCGTAGGCTGTAGATCTGATTTAAACCGCAGGGTTCAAAGCGGGATGGCATCAGAAAAATATCGACGCCCGCTTCAATCAGATGCGCCAGCGTTTCGTCATAGCCGATAGTGATCGATATTTTATCGGGATGGCTTTCGGCAAACTCTTGCAGGCGTTGTTCAAACTCTTTGTTGCCGCTGCCAAGCAATACAAACTGCAAGGGGTGAGTGAGCATCTCGGGGAGACAGTCCATTACCAGGTCAATGCCTTTTTGCTCAACCAAGCGGCTGATAAGCCCGAATATGGGAATGTTTTTGTCAACCGGCAGGGATAATCTTTGCTGTAGCTCTTCTTTATTAACAAGCTTGTTATTCAGCGTTAAGTGGTTGAATGTTTTTTTGATGTTGGCGTCGGTTTCCGGATTCCAATGATTGGTATCTATGCCGTTGATAATGCCGCTCAGAAAATCTTTTCGGTAACTTAGCAGGCCTTCCAGTCCATAGCCGAAGTCGGCCGTTTGGATTTCCTGGGCGTAGGTCGGACTTACCGTGGTGATGCGGTCGGAATAGACCAGGCCGCCTTTAAGAAAGGACAGCCTGTTATGAAACTCGATGCCGTTCATATTCCAAAGCTGACCGGGCAGGTTTAATGAAAGGTAAGTCGCGCTTGGAAAGATGCCCTGATAGGCCATGTTATGGATGGTAAAAACAGTAGCGGGACGGTTGTGTTCCAGTGACAGCAACGCAGGCACAAGTCCGCTTTGCCAGTCATTGCAGTGGACAATGTCGGGTTTCCAATCCAGCCAGCTCCGGTTCATCGCAACTTCAACTGTGACCCGGCAAAATAACGCAAAACGTTCGGCGCTGTTCTCCCAAAGCTCGCCTTGCTCATCAACATAGGGATTGCCTGGAAAATCAAAGAATTCCGGGCAATCTACCAGCCACACGATGACGTTGGCTTCCGGCAGCCGGGTTTCCAGAATATTCACCGCATAATTGTTGACATGGACTGTGCTCAGGTAGCGAACTTCGTCGGTCATTTTGATAGCCTGATAATTGGGCATGATAATGCGCACATCTTCACCCAGATCCGACAAGGCCTTGGGCAGGCTGCCGGCAACATCCGCCAAGCCGCCGGTTTTAATTAAAGGGTGGGCTTCACTGGTGACAAAAAGTATTTTTTTCATTTACCTTGGTTGTTAGTTTTTATTAGTTTTTATTAATGGTAATTGCTTAGCAGATGTTAGGTTTGTCATGGAATACCGGATGATATTTTCAAGGCTAAAGGCTAAAGGCTAAAGGCTAAAGGCTAAAGGCTAAAGGCTAAAAATTGGAATGCTTTTTAAATTTAGATGCAAACTTTTTCGCTTCGCCCTTCGCCCTTCGTCTAAAACCTATAATTTCAAAATTACGGCTCCAAGAGGCGGTAAAGTAAGGCTGATAGAATGGGGCTGATTCATCCACGGCGTAGGTTCTGACAATGCCGCGTTATTTCCGATATTGGTGCCGTCGTAGTAACTGGAGTCGGAATTGAATATTTCCGTATAAGTGCCTGCAACGGGTACGCCAATCCGGTATTGCTCGCGAACTACCGGGGTAAAGTTGATCACAACAATCAATTCTTCAAATTCGGTTTTGCGTCGATAACTGATGATGGACTGTTGTACATCGTGGCAATCGATCCAGTCAAAACCCTGGTGGTCGAAATCATGCTGGAATAAAGCCGGTTGTTTCCTGTAAAGATGATTCAGGTCTTTTACCAGCGCTTGCACACCTTTGTGATGCGGATAATCCAGAACATACCAGTCCAGGTCCTTGTTAAAATTCCATTCGGAGCCTTGCCCGAATTCGCAACCCATAAACAGCAGTTTTTTGCCAGGATAGGTGTACATCAAAGTATAAAGCAAGCGAAGATTGGCGAAACGCTGCCATTCATCTCCGGGCATTTTGTTGACTAATGAGCCTTTGCCATGCACCACTTCGTCATGGGAAAAAGGCAGGCAGAAGTTTTCGGTGAAAGCATAGAGCATGCCGAAAGTGAGTTGGTCATGATGATATTTGCGGTGTATCGGCTCCTGGCTCATGTACGCCAGCGTGTCATGCATCCAGCCCATATTCCATTTCATCGAGAAGCCCAAGCCGCCGGTCCAGGTCGGGCGGGTCACCTGCGGCCAGGACGTGGATTCTTCGGCCATCATCACGGTACCGGGGTGTTGTTGATGGGTGACGGAATTGAGTTCTCTCAGAAAATCTATCGCTTCCAGATTTTCGTTGCCGCCGTACATGTTCGGAATCCAGTCGTTATCGTTGCGGGAATAATCCAGGTACAGCATCGAAGCGACGGCATCGACGCGCAATCCGTCAAGATGAAATTCCTCCAACCAGAAAATAGCGCTGGACAGTAGGAAGTTTTTAACCTCATTGCGGCCATAGTTATAAATTAATGTGCCCCAATCACGATGCTCGCCCTTGCGCGGGTCTTCATGTTCGTACAGCGCGCTGCCGTCAAAACGAGCCAGCGCAAAGCTGTCTTTGGGAAAATGCGCGGGCACCCAGTCCAGAATGACGCCGATACCGTTTTGATGGCAGGTATCGATGAAATAGCGAAAATCATCCGGTGTGCCGTGGCGGCTGGTTGGAGCAAAATAGCCGGTAGTTTGATAACCCCAGGAGGCGTCCAGCGGATGTTCGGTTACCGGTAATAATTCAATATGAGTAAAGCCCATTTCTTTGACATAATCGACCAGCTGCACGGCCAGTTCGCGGTAATTCAGGAAGTTGCCCAGATGGTCGCGCCGCCAGGAACCCAGATGAACCTCGTAAATAGACATAGGCTCATGCAGCCAATTGTGGCGAACACGGTCAGTCATCCATTGTTGATCCTGCCAAGCATAGCTGTCTTCATGGATCACGATTGACGAGGTATTAGGACGGAACTCAAACTGCTGGCCATAGGGGTCGGTTTTTAACAGAACTTCGTGAGTATGGCGATTTAGTATCTCAAACTTATAGTAACAGCCGACTTGCAGGCCCGGCACGAACAGTTCCCAGATGCCGCTGCCGCCCAAACTGCGCATTGGGTTGCAGCGTCCGTCCCAATGGTTGAAATCGCCCACCACGCTAACCCGTCCGGCATTGGGTGCCCAGACCGTAAATAAAACCCCGTCAATGCCATCGGCGTTATGCAGATGTCCGCCCAGTTTTTGGTAGATATGCCAGTGCCTGCCTTCGCCGAATAAATGCCGGTCGAATTCCGGCAATTGGATGCCGAAATCATACGGGTCATAGTTTTCATGGCTGTAACCGCTCTTGTCGATCCAGGACAATTGATAATGTTCTGGCAATTGTTCATGTTCGGCGTTATATTCAAAAAAGTCCGTATCGGGTACTCGGCTTAAAGCAGCGCCGTTGTGACTAAAGCATACTGTTTCTGCATAGGGCAGATACACTTTAACCTGAGTGTGATTGTTTTTGAGATGGCGACCTAGAATCGCAAAGGGATCATGATGTCTGGCTTCCATGATTTTTACAGCATCAGAATCAAGTGCGCTTTTAGATTGCTTTTTCACTATGAATAGCCTCGGCGTAGTGGAATAATAGTTGCGTGAATGTTACCAAACACATCAAGAGTTGTCAGTCTATTCCACATGGAGATGAAAAATGTCAGCGTCAACTAATCAAAAGTACGACCAAAATATCAGTCATTTAACCCGCAATACCATCGCATTAATATTGGCCGGCGGTCGCGGTTCACGATTAATGAATATGACCGATTGGCGTGCCAAGCCGGCTGTACCTTTTGGAGGCAAGTTCCGGATTATTGATTTTCCGCTGTCGAATTGCATGAATTCCGGCATCCGTAAGATAGGGGTTTTGACGCAATACAAGTCGGATTCGCTGATCAGGCATATTCAGCAGGGCTGGGGATTTTTGCGCGGTGAGTTTGGCGAATATGTCGATTTAATGCCTGCCCAGCAACGGCACGATGAAAACTCTTGGTATAAAGGCACGGCGGACGCCATTTTCCAGAATATCGATATTCTGCGCAGCCGCCATCCGGAACATATTTTAGTGTTGGCCGGCGACCATATTTATAAAATGGATTACGGCGCGATGCTTGCCGATCATGTCGAAAAAAATGCCGATTTAACGATAGGTTGCATAGAAGTATCGCTGGAAGATGCAACGGCTTTCGGCGTTATGGATGTGGATGAGAACCGGCGCGTCAAGGCTTTTGTGGAAAAACCGGAGCACCCTCCTGTGATGCCAGGCAGAACGGATACCGCATTGGCGTCGATGGGGATTTATATTTTCAATGCCGGTTTCCTGTTTGAGCAACTGCTTAAGGATGCCGACACTAAAAGCTCAAGCCGGGATTTCGGCCACGATATTATTCCTGCTGTTATCGATAAATATATAGCGAATGCTTATCCTTTCCTGGATCTGCAAAGTGGGGCTCAAAGTTACTGGCGAGACGTGGGTACCATTGATGCCTATTGGAACGCCAACATGGAATTGATTGGCGTAAAACCGGATTTAAATCTATATGATAATACTTGGCCTATATGGACTTATCAGGAGCAAACGCCTCCGGCCAAGTTTGTTTTTGACAACGATAAAAGACGGGGAATGGCAGTTGATTCCATGGTTTCAGGAGGCTGCGTGATTTCCGGGGCAAAAGTCAGGCATTCATTATTGTTCTCCAATGTCCGCGTTAATTCGTACACGACGCTGCAAGACACTATCGTTTTGCCGCAAGTTAATATTGGCCGCCATTGCCGCATCAGCAAGGCGATTATAGAAAAAGGTTGTGAAATTCCGGAAAGCACCGTGATTGGGGAAAACAGAGAGGAAGACGAAAAAAGATTTCATGTCAGTCCCGGCGGAGTTGTTTTGGTTACGCCGGATATGCTGGGTCAAAAAAGGCATTATGTCAGATAAAAGTAAACTGAAAGTAGTCTTGTGCTGGCACATGCACCAGCCGGAATATAGGGATTTGCAATCAGGAGAATTCAAGCTGCCGTGGACCTATCTGCATGTCATTAAAGACTATGTAGATATGGCTGCGCATCTGGAAGCCGTGCCGCAGGCCAAGGCGGTAGTGAACTTTGCGCCGATACTCCTGGAGCAAATTGAGGAATATGCCAGGCAGGTCAACGGCTATTTGCATGACCGTATTTCAATTACCGATCCTTTGCTAGCGGCACTGGTTGATCCCAGTATTCCTGCTGATCCAGAGGAGCGCATGAGATTGGTTAAGGATTGCATGCGGGCGAATAGGGAGCGGCAAATAAACCGTTACCCGGCGTTCAAAAGACTGATCGAGATGGCCGATTGGCTTGAACATCATTATGATTCGTTAAATTACGTCAATTCCCAATTTATCAGCGATGTCCTGGCTTGGTACCATCTGACTTGGATGGGAGAGACAATAAAGTTAACCGATACTCGAATAAAGCGCCTGATAGAAAAGGGATCCGGTTATACGCTGCACGACAGGATCGAAATTATAGAGGTCATTGCCGAGCAGCTGACCAGTATTATCTGTAGATATAAGGCATTAGCCAGAAAAGGGCAGGTTGAACTTTCCGTGACGCCTTACGCCCATCCTATCATGCCGCTTTTGCTGGATTTAAATTCTACCCGTGAAGCTATGCCCGACGCTCCTTTGCCGGAACTGGATGTCTATCCGGGCGGAGAAGAGCGCGTAAGGTGGCACATTGAAAAGGGCGTGCATACCTTTAAGCGATTATTCGGCTTTAAGCCTAAAGGTTGCTGGCCTTCGGAAGGCAGCATTAGTGATCAAACGTTAAGAATACTCAGTGGTTTTGGCTTTGACTGGACTGCAAGCGGCGGTTCTGTGCTGCAAAATAGCTTGAATCTTGCTGAAAACGACAATGCATCAGGAATTCATCATCCCTTTAAGCTTCACGAAACCGATATCGTCTGCTTTTTTCGTGATGACGGCCTATCTGACCTGATCGGTTTCGAATATTCAAAATGGCATGCTGATGATGCTGTCGGCGATTTGATTCAGCATCTTGAAAATATTGCAGAACATGAGCCTGATGACAAGGTGGTTTCAATAATCATGGACGGCGAGAATGCATGGGAATATTTTCCTGCTAATGGCTATCACTTTCTCAGCGCCTTGTATCAACGACTGAGCGGTCATCCAAGGATCGAGTTAACTACTTTTTCGGAATGCCTGGAAAATAAGGCTGAGATTAAGCCGCTGGCGAAAATAGTTGCGGGCAGTTGGGTCTACGGTACGTTCTCGACCTGGATAGGCGATGCGGACAAGAATCGCGGCTGGGATATGCTGGGCGATGTTAAGTGTGTATTTGACAAGGTCATTTCAACCGGCCAATTAAAGGACGAGCAAGTGCAGCAGGCTGAGTTTCAGCTAGCCATCTGTGAAGGTTCCGACTGGTTTTGGTGGTTTGGCGATTACAATCCAGGCGAGGCAGTCAGTAATTTTGAAAAACAATTCCGGCTTAATTTGGCTAATCTATATAAATTGCTGGGTGAAGAGCCGCCTGCGTATCTGGCATTGTCATTTACGCAGGGTTCCGGCGCTCCGGCCATGGGAGGGGCAATGCGTCCGGGAATCGAATTATATAATTGATGGTTATTAGTATTTGTCCTTCGCATGTAATAAGACTAACAACCCAAACATAAACGAGAGATCACTAAGTGTGAATGACATCCTGAACAAGCGTCGAGCTGGCATCCTGTTACATATTACATCGCTACCGGGCACAGGTTCCCAAGGCGATTTGGGGGAGGAAGCCTATAATTTTGTAAGATTTCTGCGTGATACCGGGGTGAGTATATGGCAAGTTTTGCCTTTAGGCATGCCTCATGCGGATGGTTCACCTTATCAGTGTTTATCGGCCCACGCCGGTAATCCCGCGCTAATCAATAGTGAATGGTTGATCAAGCAAGGTTGGCTGCAACCCTCCGGTAAAGATGAAGAGACCGCCGGAAGCTGCGCCACAAGAGGTGAACTGACAAAAGCTTATAATGGATTTTTGGAACGAGCGGAACAAAAGGATAAGGATGATTTTGAACGCTTTTGCCAGGAAAAAGCGTTCTGGCTTGATGATTTTGCCTTGTTTCTGGCCCTTAGAAATGAATTTAACGAACAATGTTGGAATCAATGGCCTGAGCATTTTAAGACAAGGGATCCAAAAGCAATAAACGAAGCCAGTCACCGGTTAAAAACAGAAATCGAATGTATTAAATTCGAGCAATATATATTTTTCCGGCAATGGCTGGAATTAAAAGCTTATGCTAACCAACAAGGTGTGTTCTTATTTGGCGATATCCCTATTTTTGTGTCTTATGACAGCGCTGACGTCTGGGCTCACCGTAATGTTTTTAAGTTGAATGAATCAGGCGATATGTCCGTCGTGGCGGGAGTGCCGCCGGACTACTTTTCTGAAACAGGACAACGTTGGGGCAATCCGCACTATGACTGGGATCATCTGAAGGCAACCGGGTTTCATTGGTGGGTTGAAAGGATGAGAACTCAGCTTGAGATGTTTGATATTATCCGGATCGATCATTTCCGTGGCCTTGAATCGGCTTGGGAGATACCGGCACAGGAAGATACCGCTATCCACGGGGAATGGATTGAGGCGCCGGGTCATGACTTATTAAATGCAATAAAAGCCGAGCATGGGTCGATGCCGTTGGTCGCGGAAGATTTGGGTATTATCACTCCCGGAGTTGAGGCGTTAAGGGATGAATTCGAATTGCCCGGCATGAAGATTTTACAGTTTGCGTTTGGTGGCGGTCCTGATAACCCTTATTTGCCTGACAATTATGATAAGAACTGCGTTGTTTATACCGGTACTCATGACAATGATACGACTTTAGGCTGGTTGCAGGGCATTAGTGATGATGAGAAAAATCACATTTACAATTATCTCGGCAATCCGACAATGCCGCTGCATTGCGCATTGCTGCACGCTGCATTGGCATCGGTTGCAAATATTGCGGTAATACCCATGCAGGATATTTTGGAGTTGGGCGCTGAGCACCGAATGAATACTCCAGGCACAACGGAGGGCAATTGGAAGTGGCGTTTTCAGTGGGACCAGTTGTCACATGAACGCGCCAATAGATTTGGGTATCTGATTGGCTTGTTTAATCGTAAATAACGCTTTAATAGAGAAGGGGCTGCCTCTTTGCAGGCCGCCCCCAGCTTAATCTAGTTAAGGCTAATCTTTATCTTCATGAGCAGTTTGCTTGTCCAGCGGGAGCAAAGGGATATGATAACTGGCGATGATGGACCGGATCTTGTCCGCTTTAGCCGCAATTAGCTTGTTAAGAGCTTCCTTCCTTGCTTGGTCGCCCCGGCGGACGCCCATTGCCATAGCAAAATCAAATTGCACGTCAGGAGTTGATTTCATTGGGATCATTGAGTAACTTTTAGGGTTTTGGGCGGCGATATAGCTCGCCATAGGACCCCATAAAATAACCATGTCAATTTTCTTTGCTTTAAGATCCTTTTCTATTTGCATTGCCACATTGTTGTCACCATCGCCTGTCATTGATTGATAAGGTATGCCCTGGTCGAGTAGATCATTTTTTTGCATCCAGACCGTTCCAGGGCCGCGATCAAACATGGCGATTTTTAATGATTCCTGTCTTTGTAAAGGTAAATTAACCAGTTGAACGGGATCGGTAATGTCGTCCCAGCCGCGGCCTTTGGCGATTAACAGCACATAAGTCGATTTATAGTAGGGCGAAGTTGTTAAGGTGAGGTCGTAGCCTGCAGGAACGCCCATAATGACATCGCATTTATATTCGTTACTTTCCACATCGCTGTCTTTTAGCGGTGCATTTAAAGAATTTCGAATAAAGCCAATACGTTGGGGAAGCCAATAATACTCAACAGTCTGCCCAAGTTCTTTAGCAAACAGTTCAGCAATTTTGTTTTCAAAGCCGTCTTTGTTCTTTGTGGAATAAGGCGGATTCAACGGGTCGGCACAGACCTTGAATTTTTCCTCGGCTGAAGCAATGAAGCTGCATGCAGCTAAAATCAGGATAGCGAGGTATGTTATGTGTTGAGGTAAAGTCCTCATTAAAATCTCCTTGGTGTAACGATAAAAGCTACTACATAGATGCAGAAGCCATGGAGTAGCTGCCGGGCAATAGTTTACTGCATAAAGTGGCAAAAAAAAGCCCCGGTTGATAAATCAACCGGGGCTTTTTACTCAATCTAAAAAAATCAGATCGACTTAATTGCTGGGTAAAGTGAATACAGTTAATGTACCGCCCAGTTTAGTGAAAGAGCTTAAGCTTCTGTAAGCACCCACCGCGCCCAAACCTTCAGAGTTTGAACCTTCTTCGCCGCTGTCAAGACCGGCAGCGATACCGATACCTGCCCAGCCGCCGATACCTGAAAGAACGCCAATATATTGCTTGCCTTCATATTCCCAAGTATTAACGTTGCCGATGATGCCGGAAGGCGTTTTGAACTTGTACAGTTCTTTACCTGATTTAGCATCAACCGCTTTCAAATAGCCTTCCAGAGTGCCGTAGAATACTACGCCGCCCGCAGTTGCAACAGAACCTGACCAAACAGAGAATTGTTCTTTGTTAGACCAAGCGATTTTGCCTGTTTTGGCGTCAAAAGCTGTGAACTGACCCAGGTTGGTTGTGTTGTCAGGTTTGCCTGTCATAACGTCTGCACCGGCAGGCATCATGGTTAAGGTAGCACCAACATAAGGTTGACCTGCTGTGTAAGATACTTCGAATGGTTCGTAGTCCATGCACAGGTGGTTACCAGAGATGTAGAACAAGCCGGTTTGTGGAGAGTAAGAAACCGGTTGTTGGTTTTTACTGCCTAACGCAGCAGGGCAAACGCCTTGTGTGTTAACGTCTTCGCCGTTTTGTTCAGTAGAGTATTTAGAGACAACTTGTGGGCGACCGGTGTTCATGTCGACATGAGTTGCCCAGTTAACCGATTTGTCGAATTTTTCAGCAACAAGCAGTTCGCCGGTTTCACGATCTAAAGTGTAACCAAAACCGTTACGGTCGAAATGCACGATAGTTTTATGCATTTTGCCTTTAACTTCTTGGTCAACCAGAACGGTTTCATTGATACCGTCAAAGTCCCACTCATCGTGTGGAGTCATTTGGTAAACCCATTTAACCGCACCGGTGTCGGCGTCACGAGCCCATAATGACATGGACCATTTGTTGTCGCCAGGGCGTTGTGTAGGGTTCCATGTAGATGGGTTACCTGATCCGTAATAGATCAGGTTCAATTTAGGGTCATAGCTAGTCCAGCCCCAAGTAGTACCACCACCGATTTTCCATTGGTCGCCTTGCCAAGTGCTTAAGCTTGAGTTTTCGCCAACTGGAGTAACTTTACCGTCTTTCCAGGTAGTTGTTTTCTTGGCATCGATCAGGGTGTCTTTGTCTGGACCCATGCTGTAGCCTTTCCAAGACAGCTCGCCAGTGTTGATGTCATAAGCCGCTAAGAAACCGCGAACACCAAATTCGCCACCAGAAATACCAGTCAAAACTTTATCTTTAACAACTAATGGAGCGGCTGTGTTGGTCATACCCAGTTTAGGGTCGCCGTTTTGTACGCTCCATACGCGTTTACCGGTTTTAGCATCTAACGCAGTTAAAACGGTATCAGACTGTTGCAGGAAGATTTTGCCGTCACCGTAAGCCAAGCCGCGGTTGACAGTGTCGCAGCACATAACTGGAATAGTTACATCAGCATCTTGTGTTGGTGTGAATTCCCAGATTACAGATTGAGTTTTTTGGTCAATTGCGTAAACAGTGTTAGGGAAAGGTGTGTGGATAAAAAGAACACCATTAACAACTAATGGGCCGCCTTCGTGTCCACGCAAAACACCTGTAGAAAAAGACCAGGCTGGTTGCAGATTTTTTACATTGCTAGTATTGATTTCGCTTAGCTTGCTGTAACGAGTACCTGCGTAATCACCACCCCAAGTTGCCCAGTTGGCTGGGTTTTGGGTCAGTTTCTCAACTTCGGTGTTAGCAGTTGAAACTGCTGGTGCAGCTAATATAGCAGCCACACTGGAAGCAAGCAGCCAACTTTTTAAAGGCTTCTTCATATTAAATTTCTCCTGGTATTCTGTTAATTTGACAGAATAGTGATTATGTTTTTATGACTAATATTAGTTTTAGGGTGGTTTTCATGTTCCATGGAGACAGGAAATTTTCACTCTAGGGGCCTAAATTTAATGATTTTGCCCCAAAAGTCAACTTTTATAGGCTTTGACGCAAAAGGATTCCCCATAACGTTTTGATAAAACTCAGGGTGTTCAGTAATTACTTCGGCACTTGTCTTGGCAGCGCAAGAGCTGTTGCCAAGAAGCAATATATCCGATTATGCAGGCGGATAAAATTGCTTTTTGCCAAGCCGTTTAAGCTGGAAAATCAAGTATGACTTGGCGGTTATTGAAGCCACAAAGCAAATATACAGCCTAAAGGGTTTCGATTTGATAACCAGTGCTGCTCCAGCATAATACTTCGGCTGTATGTTTACTCCATGCGGCAAGTACAAAACGCTGGGCAGTTTGGTCGTCTATTTTAAAGTTATGTATGGCGGGACGGTGAGTATGCCCATGGATCAAGCGTAAGCAGTGTCGTTCACGCATAATGTTAAGTACCGTGTCCTGGTTAACATCCATAATGTCCTGGGATTTTTTGCGCTTGTGGAAATAGCTGCGGAGACGATACCAGCGTGCGGCCAGCAAGCGCAAAAATAAGGGCTTGGATAACACGGCTTGCTGCCACTCCAGAGTATGCGATTTAGCGCGAAATGCCTGGTAGGGCAGGTCGTCGGTACACAGTAAATCGCCGTGTGTAAGCAACGTTTGTGTGCCGTGCAAATCGATGACAGCGTACTCATCGAGTAGTGTAACTCCGGTATCCTCAGAAAATCGCTTGCCCAGCAGGAAATCGCGGTTGCCTTGCTGCAAATAAACCTGTGTGCCTGAGCTGGTCAGCTGTTTAAGCTGTTTTCGGATTAAATTATTAGGTGGGGTAGGGTCGTCGTCACCTATCCAGGCATCGAAAAGATCGCCCAGTATATAAACAGCGGCGGCTTTTGGCGCTCTATTGCTCAGGAATGAAAGAAACCGGCGGGTGATTTCAGGCTTTTCCAAGGAGATGTGCAGGTCTGAGATGAACAGGATTTCTTGATTCAAAGGCGAGTGAGAGGCTAAGGGCTAAAAGGGCTAAGAGCTAAGGGCTAAGGGCTAAGGGCTAAGGGCTAAGGGCGCGATCGATTTTTTCGCCCTTAGCCTTGCGCCTTTCGTCTATTGTATAACTTCAGATTTTTCTATAACAATATTGGTTTTAGGCACATCCTGGTGGCCGCCACGGTTACCTGTTGGTTGCTTGGCCATTTCATCGACAATATCCATGCCTTCAATGACTTCGCCAAATACCGCGTAGCCCCAGCCGCTAGTTGTTGGGCTGCTATAGTTCAGAAAGGAGTTATCTTTATAGTTAATGAAAAACTGGGCTGTTGCCGAATCAGGAACATTGGTGCGCGCCATGGCGATGGTGCCGCGCTTGTTTGGCAAGCCGTTATCGGCTTCATTTTTGATCGGGTCATGAACCGCTTTCTGGTTGAAGTCGGTGTCAAAACCACCGCCTTGTGCCATAAACCCAGGGATGATGCGATGGAAAATGGTGCCGTTGTAAAAGCCTTCATTAACATAAGTCAGAAAGTTTGCCGATGAAATAGGCGCTTTTTCAGGATTCAGCTGAATAACGATTTCACCCAGAGAGGTTGTTAATTTAACTTTTGATGGAGTATCAGACATTTTGTTTTCCGTTGCGAATGAGAGTGTTGTGGTTAAAAGCAGCATCATGGAGAAAATGAAAGTGCGCATGGTTTTCCTTATAGAGTGATGCAAAAATAAATTCTAAGTGTTTTTGTCTTGAAAGAGAAGCATGCGCTTGGTAGATTGTACGGATTTGTTTAACCTGCCCCGATTTATCGGCAATGGAAACTCGCCTAACTGAATAATTTAATGACATGTTGAAAATATATAATACTTTGACCCGAAAAAAAGAACCGTTCCAGCCGCGCGTAGCGGGCAAAGTCGGCATGTACGTCTGCGGCATGACGGTTTACGACTATTGTCATATCGGGCATGCGCGGGTCATGGTGGTTTTCGATACGGTTGCGCGTTATTTTCGCTACCAGGGGTATGAGCTGACCTACGTGCGCAACATTACCGATATCGACGACAAAATCATTCAGCGGGCACTCGAAAATGGCGAAGAATACAGCCAGTTGACTGCGCGTTTTATTGATGCAATGCACGAGGATGAGCGAGCACTGGCCGTTTTGCCGCCCGATCTGGAACCCAGGGCAACGCAGTCCATCGACGACATTATCGCGATGATTAAAACCCTGGTGGACAAAGGCTTGGCTTATGTAGGCACTAACGGCGACGTATTTTATGCGGTCTCCAAGTTTAAGGATTACGGCCGGTTATCAGGCAAAAATCTGGGGGATCTACAGGCTGGAGAGCGGGTTGATGTCGATCTGGCCAAGCGCAATCCAATGGATTTTGTATTATGGAAGATGGCCAAGGCTAACGAGCCTGCCTGGGATTCGCCTTGGGGCCTGGGGCGTCCCGGTTGGCATATCGAATGCTCTGCGATGTCTACCTGTTGTTTGGGTAATCATTTCGACATCCATGGCGGCGGCATGGACTTGCAGTTTCCGCATCATGAAAATGAGATTGCCCAGTCGGAAGGCGCGACCGGCGAGAAGTTTGTCAACCTGTGGATGCACAACGGCTTTGTCCGCGTTGATAATGAAAAAATGTCCAAATCTCTGGGTAATTTCTTTACTGTGCGCGAGGTGTTGAACCAGTACAAGCCTGAGATCATTCGCTTTTTCATACTTTCCAGCCATTACCGCAGTCCGCTGAATTATTCCGATGAGCAGCTCAATGACGCAAAAGCGGCTTTAATCCGGCTCTATACCGCTCTGAGGGGAGTGGAAGCCGTAGAGGATGCGGCTATCGAGAACACTTATAAAACCCGTTTTGAACAGGCGATGGATGATGATTTTAATACGCCGGTCGCATTGTCAGTGTTGTTCGATCTGACGAGAGAGCTTAATACCGCAAAAAAAGAAAATAAGATTGAAAAGATTGGGGAATTAGCGTCGAGTCTCAAGTTTTTAGGCGGCTTATTAGGAATATTGCAGGATGATCCTGATACGTTTCTTAAAGCCGGCGGAGATGCGGTGCTTGGAGAAGATGAAATCGAGCAACAAATCCAGGCGCGTCTGGATGCCAAAAAAGCCAAAGACTGGGCTTTGGCCGATAAAATCCGTAACGACCTGAAAGAACAGGGTGTGATTCTGGAAGATTCTCCCGACGGCACAACCAGCTGGCGGCGTGAATAACCAGGTGAGTGTCGGCATTTCACAAGATCATGAAAGCAATGCAACCAATTAATGGAATGCACGCACATAACCCAAGGTTTTAATGGCCGACCAAAATAAATCGGCAACCAACAATTTGGTAAAAACAGTGTTAAATTTAATCAGAAGCCTTCTCTCCAAAAAAATTCGCACTTTTATTTACAGTGCCAGAGAATCGATTGGCGAGCATAAGCGCGATATTGTCGTTGTTCATGTCGAGCAGGCTTGCGTGGGGTTACGAGAAACCAAAAATGAGTTTGAAGATGCGCTGGAGCGGTTTAAGAGCCTGGTTTGCGTCAATGAAACGGTGCTTGACCATAAATATAACCTGCTCAACAGGCAGTACCAGTTTTGCTGTGCTAAATCCGACTCGGTAAGCAACAGAATCAGGGCGATTGAACAAGTTAGTGAGGCGTTGTTTAAAGAATGGGAAAGCGAACTCAATGAATACACTAACCGTAACTTGCGTGCGCATAGCAAGCAGCAGTTAAAGATAGCCCGGCAAAATTACGCCCGGCTTATCAAGTCCATGCATCGGGCTGAAGCTAAAATCCAGCCGGTGTTGGCGGCGTTCAAAGATCAGGTGTTGTATTTGAAGCATAACCTTAATGCCCAGGCTATCGCGGCATTAAGGCATGAATTTATTGAGATAGGGATTGATATTTCGCAGCTTATCAATGCGATGGAGCAGACTATCGCTGAGGCAAGTCAATTTGTTGCGGCATTAACCGATCAAAAAGCCCTGCCCAGCCGGTAAAATTAGAGCTTGTACATGATGTCGTTGGCTTTGTCTTTAGGATCTTCTTTTTGACCTTTGCGGTTATCTTGATCAATTCTTTCCTTGCCGAATTTGGCGATCATATCCTCCCAGCTGGTGTACTTTTCATAGCCTGCAAAGCCGCTATTTTTTCGTTGCTGATAAAGTTCTTTGCCCATGGCAATGATCTCCTCAGGTTTTTTACCGTCAACCGTGTTAAGAAACTCTTTTTCATCTTTAATAGAGTCGCGAAGCATCCAGAAAGAGACTTCAAACTCAATGCGAGCATCGGGAGACAAGCGGTTTTTTAACGCTTTTACTGACCTGAAAGCGGTACGGGTGGTATGACCATTGATTTGTTGCCCCTTGCTGCAGGCAATTAACGATGTGCAGCAGAGAATGAGCAGAAGAATAGGGAGTTTCTTCATAAAGATAACCTCAAGTTTAAGTGGGGACGCATGTCATGATATTTACATGGTTTGCAAGAGTTATTATATAACGCAGGATTGTCAAACGAAGTAAAATAGTCAGTCATTATAATCCTGAGCTAGCTTTTTATGCTGGAATTTATCCAATTATTAAAACAACGTTACCAAGCCGTTTTGGCGCAACTGGGCAATGAGTCTGTCAAAATCAGCTATCAACAACGGATCGATCAGCTGATTTTGGCGGAAGCTTTTATCCGCAAGGGCCAGCTGATCGAAGCGTCGCAGCAACCGGTGTTGCATATGGCGGTGGTGGGGCCGACTCAGGCCGGAAAAAGCTCGCTGGTCAACGTGTTATTAAACAGCAATGCTGCCGGAGTCAGCCCGTTGGCGGGTTACACGATACATCCGCAGGGGTTTTGCAACGGCATCAGTGCCCAGGACTGTACCGGCCTGCAACGCTATTTCGGGCGCTTCCAGCAATTGCAGCGATCCCAGCTCAGCAAAGACCGGCACGATTGCTACTCGTTAACCGAAAACACTACGGTTTCAGAACTCTTGCCCGACGGCGTCTTATGGGATACGCCCGATTTCGATTCGATAGACTCCGCGACATACCGGGAAGGCGTGATCAGGGCGGTTGCCTTGGCGGATATGGTTATTCTGGTGGTCAGCAAGGAAAAATATGCCGACCAGTCGGTCTGGGACATCATGGCCGCTATTGAAGAACTGCATCAGCCGACCATTATCTGTCTGAATAAACTGGTTGAAGGTTCCGAATCGGTCATTATCCAATCATTACAGGAAAAATGGCGGCAAGCCAGAACCGATGAATTTCCCCAGGTCGTTTCTCTGTATTATCAAAAGCCGGGAGGACTGCCGGTATGGCCCGAGTCCAGACAACAGTTGCTTAAGCAATTAGCGAACAAAGTCCGTTTGGAAAAACACGCGCGATTTGAACAGGAGTTATTGAAAAGTCACTGGCAAACCTGGCTGGAACCGGTTTATGCCGAACATAAGTCATTAAATGACTGGCATGAATTGATCGACTTGATGATCAAACAGGCGATGGAAAGTTACCAGCGCGATTACCTGAATCACCCGCACCATTACGAAACCTTTCAGCTTGCGATGACGGAATTGCTGAATTTAATGGAAATACCCGGATTGGCTCGCCTTCTGGCCGGAACTCGCCAGGTCTTAACTTGGCCGATCAGGCAGATCATGAAACTGAGACGTAAAAGCCTGCATATTGCAGACAGCAGTTATGAAATAGCCCTGTTAAATCAAATAGCCGAACATACGCTGATTCAACTGGCCGACAGACTGCTGGATAGAGCCGATCAAAGCCAACAGAGCCAGTGGTGGTGGCAACTAAACAGCCTGTTACGCAGCCAGCGGCAGGACGCGTTACAGGATTTTTCCGAAGCTGCGAAAAAATATCATCTGTCTTTTCAGCAGGATGTGGAAAGCGCGGCGTATCGGTTGTATTACAAATTGCAAGAACAGCCGGTCGTGTTAAACAGCTTGCGGGCAACCCGGGCCACTGCCGATGCTACCGTTATTGCGATGACTTTTTATATGGGCGGCATAGGCCTGCATGATTTGGTTATTGCTCCGGCGATGCTAACCGTTACTTCGTTGCTGGCTGAAAGCGCCGTCGGGGGCTACATGCATAAAGTGGAAGCCGAGTTAAAACACAACCAATTCAATACCGTAAAACAGGCGTTATTTATCGACAGCCTACGCCTTAAGCTTTTGCAATTGCCAGAGCAACTATCGATGACGACTTATTTTAATATATCTCCTGACCAGCTGCGTGCGGCAGAGCTTCAACTAACAGAAAAGCGCCATGGCTTACGATTACTCTAGTTTGGTACAAACAACAAAGCGCTGGGCTGAGCAGGCCCTGGCAGCAGGCTGGATTAATACTGATGTTGCACAGCAATTAAGCGACGTCGATACCAGAACTCCCGATACCTTGTTTAACCATAGCGGTTCCAGGCCGCTAATTGTCGCATTTATGGGCGGAACCGGCGTCGGCAAGAGCTCCTTACTCAACCGCTTGGCAGGCAAGGCCATCGCCAGAGCCGGAATTGTGCGACCTACGTCGCGGGAAGTCACGCTCTACCATCATCACAGCGTTGCCATCAAGCATTTGCCCGAACAATTGCCGCTGGCGCAGATCAAGACCTCCGAGCATGATAATGAGTCCAGGAAAAACGTCATCTGGATCGATATGCCCGACTTCGACAGCACCGAACAAAGCAATAAACGTCAGGTGCTGGAATGGTTGCCGCATATCGATGTGCTGATCTATGTGGTCAGCCCGGAACGCTATCGGGATGAAAAAGCCTGGCGCTTGCTGCTTGCAGAAGGCGGCAGACATGCCTGGTTATTTGTCCTGAACCAGTGGGACAGAGGACAAACCGAACAGTATGAAGATTTCAAGCAACAGCTGCATAAAGCCGGTTTTACCGATCCGGTCATATTCAAAACCATATGCGGCGAAAGCCTGCAAGCCGATGAGTTTGTCCAATTGGAATCGACGATTAGCTCCTTAGCAACAGAGCATATTGTTGCGCAACTGGAGCAAAGAAGCTCCCAGATTAAAAAAGACGAGTTAAGGCAAAATCTGCAAGGCACCCGGCGGTTACTGGGTTCAGCATCGGCTTTCCAACAACTACCGACGCTTTGGCAGGAGCAATGGCAACGTTCAGCCCAAATGCTGCAACAGGGTTTTGCATGGCCTGTGCAACAATTGGCGAAGCACTATGCCGATCACGCGGCCGATTTATTAAACAATCCTGCAACAGCCAAATATACAACCCGCGGCGCTAAACTCAACTTGTGGGATGATTGGTCTGAAGCTCGCTTTGACGATGCGTTGGATGAATTCGTCATTAATGCCGACCAGTTGGGCGTTCCGGTGAGCCCGCTTAAAAAACAGCTGTCCACGCTACGCGAAAAAGCGCCCAAGATCGTCCAGGCACAAAGCGAACTGGCCGCCAGACAAGCTTTGGCGAATCCCGGCAATGCCTTGCATCGCGGCTTTTTAAAGTTTATGCGTCTATGCGAAATCGTCCTGCCGCTCGCCGCCATTTGCTGGGTCGGCTATCAGGTTTTTATCGGCTATTACACCAGCAACATGACCGATGTGGAATATTTGGGCGTAGATTTTGCGATACATAGCAGTTTATTAATCGCCATTACTTGGCTGACTCCGTTTTTTATCCTGAAAAAGTTAAAGCCGTCGTTGGAAAAAAGCGCCCTGAGAGGATTAAACAAAGGACTGAACAATGCCAGCAACATCATAGATAGTGAAATACAGCAGGTGATAGAAAACTTCGGCAATCAGCATTCTGAACAACTCAAACAGCTAGACGGGATTATTGAGCTTTGCGCTGCCTCCGACCGACAATCACCAATAGACAGCGACAGCCCGCTGGCCCGAATGTTGATTGATTAGCGCAGACTCCTTATTTATCGCCATCCCGGTAATTCCTGCCGGAATGGCGACAATACAATTTACGCACTTTTATAGTGTACTTCTCATAGAAAAAAGCTTCAGTAAGCCCAAGTCCTTGTAAATAGAGGTATAGAAAATAATTGTACAATTTTTGGTCAATTCGTATAATATACGCATCACGGGGGGCGACATGGCTTCGACGTGGGTAGCGAAACCTTAAGCGCATGCCGAGGACAGTACACCTCGTAAAATCTACTGAAACTAAAGTATTCGCAAATGACGAAAACTACTCAATGGCTTTAGCTGCT
>Ga0208117_100144_pt1 | contig 45818 bp, 33 predicted proteins | sample LakWasMet26_LOW6_2_FD_183870 | JGI IMG/M metagenome (GOLD analysis project Ga0208117, IMG submission 183870) | Freshwater sediment methanotrophic microbial communities from Lake Washington under simulated oxygen tension - Sediment Metagenome... | ecosystem: Environmental > Aquatic > Freshwater >...
CTGCGAACCGTTTCAAAGCATTTGGTATTATCTAATAGCTGGTGTAAGGTAATCATCCGTCCACTATGCGGATTTTGGGGCTCAAATTCAAGATATTAGCAATATTGAGCTGTCTCCCCGGAATCCAATAAGAGCCTCCAGGTTTTAAAAACCTGGAAGGTCTAACTCGCGTAACGTACGGATCAGACAATCCTGTTCCATCTTATGCCCAGCGGATGCCGGTAAAGCGCATACCTCAGCCTCCGAGCGCCATAATTGAGAGACCAGCGGCCGAGCTTTATCCACTGCGCCGCTGGTCCAGAAACATTCCGTGCCCGCCTCGCCCTTATCTGCCAACAAATGGCCCGCTTCCAGCCGATGGCGAAGTTGCCGTGCTACGGCGGCGGCGGAATCTATCACAGCTACCCCGGGGCCTGCTATCTGCTGTATCAGCGGCGCCAGGAACGGATAATGCGTGCAACCCAGCACCAGCGTGTCAGCGCCCCGCTCCAGCAACGGCAGTACATACCGTTCCAGCAATAGCCGGGTTTTGTCGCCCGACAGGTCCCCCGCTTCCACCTGCTCAACCAAACCGGGACACGATTGGCCCAATATTTCGGCGTCCTCGCCGTAGCGCGCAAACAGCTTCACAAAATTATCACTAGCCAAAGTCCGGCTGGTCGCCAGCACGCCGATAACGCCTGACCGGGTGTTCGCAACCGCAGGCTTTACCGCAGGCTCCATCGCAATAATCGGCATAAAAAATCTTGAGCGCAATGTCGTTATCGCGGCGCCCGTTGCCGTGTTGCAGGCAACGACGATGGCCTTGGCATTCCGGCTTACCAAAAACTCGGTAATCGCAATCGACCGTTCCTCGATAAATTGCTGGGATTTATCACCGTACGGCGCATGGGCCGAATCGGCTACATACAACAGGTCTTCACTTGGTAATGCGCTACGAATTTCACGCAGGACGGATAACCCGCCAACGCCTGAATCGAAAACACCAATGGGATTTGCGGCATTCATGTTTTGCAGCTTTACCCGGCAGTAAGGGGCATTTTTACACCGGAGATGCCCGGAACCAGCGACAACAACTTTTGCATGACTTAATAGAAAAACCAGAATCTATCTTACAAACCAAACAACTCGCGCATCTTCTGGCCAGGGCTTTCCGCGCGCATAAACGCTTCGCCAACCAGGAAAGTGTAGACGTTATTATCCAGCATCAGTTGCACGTCTTCATGAGTATGAATGCCGCTTTCAGTGATGATCAAACGATCTTCGGGAACTTGCGCTTTTAAATCCAGCGTCGTCTGCAATGAGGTTTCAAAAGTGCGCAGGTTGCGGTTGTTGATGCCGATCAGTTTGGTGTCCAGCGTCAACGCCCGTTGCAGTTCTTCGGCATTATGGACTTCCACCAGCACATCCATGCCCAGTTTGGTGGCGATATCCGATAGCTCGTGCATCTGACCGTCTTCCAACGCGGCAACGATCAGCAATATGCAGTCGGCGCCCAACGCGCGGGCTTCATATATTTGGTAAGGGTCGATCATGAAGTCTTTGCGCAGCACCGGCAGCGGACAGCGTTCCCTGACCATTTGCAGGTAAACTTCCGAGCCCTGAAAAAATTCCTTATCGGTTAATACCGACAAACAGGCCGCGCCATTCATCGCGTAATCCTGGCCGATAGCGATCGGTTGAAAAAATTCCCTGATTACGCCTTTGCTGGGCGAGGCTTTTTTGATTTCGGCAATAATGGCCGGCTTTTTTGCCAATACCTTGCTTTGCAGGGCGTTATAAAAGCCGCGAGGGCTTTCTACGGTTCCGGCAATTTCTTCCAGATTGGCGATGCTCATGCCTAATCTTCGTCTGGCAACCTCTTCGGCTTTTTTATCGAGGATTTTTTTTAAGATGTCTGGCGTTTCGGTCATGGCTATTAGTCTTTGTTATAAGTTTTTTGAATAAGCAATCAACGCGTCGAATTTGGCTTTTGCCGCGCCGCTGGCGATCAGCTGCCCGGCTTTTTCTATGCCTGCGCTTAAAGAGTCGGTGATATTGGCCGCATAAATGGCCGCCCCTGCATTGAGCGCCACGATATCTCTTGCCGCTCCGGCTTTATTGTCCAGCACCGATTTTACCATCACCAGGCTGGAAGCGGCACCATCAATAGCCAATTCATCCAGACTGGCCCGCGTAAAACCGAATTGTTCCGGCGTAATCGTATAGCGGGTGACTTCGCCATTTTTAAGCTCGGCAATGGTTGAGGGCGATGCAATGCTGATTTCATCAAGCCCGTCGTCGGCATTGACGACCAGCACATGCTGGCTGCCGAGTTTTTTTAAGGCTTGCGCCAGCGGCTCTAGCCACTGCTTGGCGAACACGCCGATCAACTGATTCGGTGCACCGGCGGGATTGGATAACGGGCCTAAGAGGTTGAACAGGGTTCTGACGCCCATTTCCTTGCGGGCGTTGCTGGTGTATTTCATCGCGCCGTGATGTTTGGGCGCAAACAAAAAGCCGACGCCGATGTCATGGACGCAATGCGCGACCTGTTCGGCGCTCAAATCCAGGTTGACCCCGGCGGCTTCCAGCAAATCGGCGCTGCCGCAGCTGCTCGATACGGAACGATTGCCGTGTTTGGCGACCTGCCCGCCGGCGGCGGCCACGACAAAAGCGCAGGTCGTGGAGATGTTAAAGGTGTTCGCGCCGTCGCCGCCGGTGCCGCAAGTGTCGATGACATGATCGCCTTGAACCGGAACTTTAGTCGCCAATTCGCGCATCACTTCCGCGGCGGCGGCGATTTCGTCGATGGTTTCGCCTTTGCAGCGTAGCGCGATCAAAAAACCGCCGATTTGCGCGTCGGTGGCATTACCGCTCATGATAAAACGCATCACTTCGCGCATTTGTTCGGAACTAAGGTCCTGCTTGTTCAGCAGGGCTTGCAGGGCTTGTTGTATGTGCATGCTTTTGTTTGAGTAAATTATGTTTCACCACGAAGACACGAAGGACACGAAGTTTTTATTTTAATTTTCTTCGTGCTCTCGGCAACCGCTCCCTGCGTCGCTTAGAGCGCCTACTTTTGGTGCTCTACCTCCTGCGTCCATGCAGTCGTTCGTGCCTTCGTGGTGAATTTATTATTAATAAGTTAGCGCAACGCATCCTGCAAACGCTGATAAATGCCGCCGAAGCTGCCGTTGCTCATCAACACGAAATGCCCGCCATAGCGCGCTTCAAATTTCAGCTTGGCGATGATGTCATCCAGCGATGAGCAGATTTCGATATTACCCGCGTATCTTTTCAGTTCGCTTAAATCCCAGCCTAATGCTTCCGGCTGGTAGATGATGGCTAGATCGGCATTATCTAAAGATTCCGCCAGCGTTTGGGTATGCACCCCAAGGCGCATGGTGTTTGAGCGCGGCTCGACGATGGCGATGATACGCTCTTGACCGACCTGTTTGCGCAAGCCGTCCAGCGTCGTTTGTATCGCGGTCGGATGGTGGGCGAAGTCGTCATAGACTGTCACGCCGTTGATGCTGGCGATCACTTCCATGCGCCGCTTGACGTTTTTGAATTGCCCCAGCGCAGCTATCGCATCCTTGGGCAGGATACCGATGTGCTTTGCGGCGACTATCGCAGACAGCGCGTTGTAAACGTTATGCTGACCGGTTAACGACCATTCGACACAACCTTGCACTTGATTGTCCATTACCACGTCGAACTTGCTGCCGTCGCTGTTGATCAGTTGGGCGTTCCACTGGGCATTGGCATTAATCGATGTCTTGGCGACCGGCGTCCAGCAGCCCATCGCCAATACGTCATTGATATTGGCATCGCCTTCGGGGCTGATGATCAGGCCTTCGCCGGGTACCGTCCTGACCAGATGATGGAACTGTTTTTTGATCGCATCCAGGTCCGGGAAAATATCGGCATGGTCGTATTCAAGGTTGTTCAGGATGGCAGTTCTGGGGCGGTAGTGGACAAACTTTGAGCGCTTGTCGAAAAACGCGGAATCGTACTCATCGGCTTCGATGACAAAAAAATCGGACTCGCCGAGCCGCGCCGAGATACCGAAATTTAACGGAATGCCGCCGATTAAAAAGCCCGGATTAAAACCCTGGCGCTCGAGCATCCAGCTCAACATGCTGGTGGTCGTGGTTTTGCCGTGGGTTCCGGCAACGCCCAGCACCCATTTGTCCTGTAACACATGCTCGGCCAGCCACTGCGGGCCGGATACATATCTCAGCCCTTTATTAAGCACCGCCTCGACTTCAGGATTGCCGCGCGACAGGGCATTGCCGATAATGACCAGATCGGGTTTACTGTCCAGGTTTTCAGCCCGATAACCTTCCATCAATGTGATGCCTTGCTGCTCCAGTTGCGTGCTCATCGGCGGATAAACATTCTGGTCGGAACCGCTGACCTGATGCCCCAACTGCCGCGCAATGACGGCAAGCCCGCCCATGAATGTTCCGCAAATACCTAAGATATGAATGTGCAATGTTTTGTCCTGAGTAAAATTATTTTTTGGCTGCCGGTTTTGCGCCAGGCTTTTCTTCCGGTTTTCCACCCGCGCCATCTTTAGCGGTTGCTTCTTCTATCGGCACTTCCGCCTCTTCTTTGGCCCCGGCTTTTTCCAGTATTTTAATGATGTTTTCGTGAGCATTCTTTTTGGCTCTGGCCATGACCGTCACATTTTGCTTATCCAGCGCATTGACATCGGCTCCGGCTGCAATCAGTAAATTCACGATCTCTTCATTGCCGAAAACCAGTGCATCCATCAATGCGGTCGTTCCTGCGTTATCGGCAAGGCTGACATCGGCTCCGTACGCCAACAAGGATTTAACAATCTGTACATTGCCGCTAAAACTTGCGGCCATCAATGCGGTGCGACCACTGGCTGTTTTGCCATTAGCATCAATCCCTTGCGCCAGCAAAGCGTCCGTTCTCTCAAGTTTGCCCATCATGGCCGCCGCAAACAAATCTTTGATGTCTTCTGCATGAGCCGCTTGAGGCAAGGCCAGCAACAGGATTAAAAAGCAGTCTTTGTATTTCATGCTGAATAGATGCTTGCGTTTAATGAAAAGTTACGATCAAATGATCATATATAACCTAATATGATCCAATAATGAACGAAAAAAACAAAATATTAGTTGAAGCCACTCCTTTTTTTATAGAGGCGCAATCCGTCCCCGATGAGGATCGCTATGTCTTCGCCTACACTATTACTATCACCAACGTAGGCGAAATACCGGCGAAGCTGCTTCAGCGCCATTGGCTGATTACCGATTCCAACGGCAAGATCCAGGAAGTCAGGGGCGACGGGGTCATCGGCGAGCATCCCTACCTTAAGCCCGGCGAATCGTTTCGTTATACCAGCGGCGCCATGATAGAAACACCGGTCGGCACCATGCAGGGCAACTATACGATGCATTCGGATGACGGCGATGAATTCCGTGCGGATATTCCCAGATTCACCCTGTCCATTCCAAGAACCCTGCATTAAGCATGTCAATTTATGCTATCGGCGATATTCAAGGTTGCTTTGACGAGTTATTACAACTTCTTGATACCATCTCTTTTAATGAGCACACTGATCAACTGTGGTTTGCAGGAGACTTGGTCAATCGCGGCCCCAAATCTTTAGAAACCCTCCGCTTCATCAAATCATTGGGAGATTCAGCCGTCACGGTGCTGGGCAATCATGATTTGCATTTATTGGCCGCATCTTGCGCGCCTAAAATAGCCCATAAAAAAGATTCGCTGCTGCCGATACTGGAAGCGCCGGACAGTGATGAGTTAATCGATTGGCTGAGGCATCGGCCGCTGTTTCATTTTAACGAGGGCTTCTGCCTGATTCATGCCGGCCTGCCGCCGCAATGGGATTTTAAAAAAACAAAAAAAATGGCCTTGCTGGCGGAACAGGCTTTACAAGGCCCTAAATATGAGGCGTTTTTAAAACAAATGTACGGCAACAAGCCCAATATCTGGTCGTCCGACTTGAAAAGGGTCGATAAATTGCGCTTTATCATCAATTGCTTCACCCGGATGCGTTATTGCGATGTTAACGGTCGGCTGGATTTTGTTCATAGCGGGCCTATAGGTTCCCAGCCTAAAAGTCTTATGCCGTGGTTCGATGTCCCCAAACGCAAAAGCGCAGATATGCGCATTATTTTCGGCCATTGGTCCGCCTTGGGATATTACGAGGGGCCGAACTGCTACGCCATTGATACCGGCTGTCTTTGGGGCGGGCAATTGACCGCATTAAAGCTGGGGGAACAGGTACAGCGTTTTAGCATTGATTGTCCCGAAGCTAAAAAACCGCGTAAAAATAATCTGGCTGTCACCGGCTAAAAAAAGACCACAATAATGAGCAACAATCGTTCGGAGCTCATCCACCGCTTGTGGGACGAACTGGCCGATTTCGATGCTTCCCGTCCCGACGAAGCCTTATTCCAATTTATGGAAAGCCTGTGCTTATTGGTAGGGGCATGGGATGCCTCTTGGATGGGTGCAGTACGCATGGACACTTCATTTCCCGACGATCCGATCAAAGGCTGGCGACCGCATATTGTCCGCCACCTGCATCCCGCATCGCAGATTGATACTGCCGTACAGGAGCAGACGGAAAAACTGGAACGAGGCGATGTCGACGAAAGTACCATCCGCAACCTGGACGGTGCGGGTAGCTTCCGTGCGAATCGCTTGCGGGACTTGGTAGGCCCCGAGTGGTTCGAAGGGGCTTATTACCGTCGTTATTACCGGGACGTCGGCACAGCAGATGCTGTCTGGGTGGCTTCTCCGGTCAACCGGGATGCCGAATCCTGGTTCGGCATCTTTCGCAGTGAGGATCAACCGCCTTTCAGCGAATCCGAGCGGGACGAAATCGCCAATATCCTGCGCAGCATCAAATGGTTTCAGAAGCAACTGATGCTTTCCCACGGCTTGATGCTTGCCAAAGTCCCGCTGACGCCGACCGAACGGAAAGTTCTTCATCTGCTGCTGGCCGGACTTCCCGAAAAACTGATTGCAGGCCAATTGGAGCGCAGTTATCACACCGTTCATGAACATGTCAGCTCCATCTATCGCAAATTCGGCGTTAGCCACAGAGCCGCGCTGATGGCCCTGTGGCTCGGCCTGCCGCCGTAGCGTCCCCCTTTGTTTAAAAAGTTCAACAGTAACCATTGCAAATGAATGAGTAAGAAACCATGACCCCCGCAATACAGGAAAAAATACATCGCATTTGGGATGAACTGTCGGACTTCGAGGCCAGCCAATCCGACCAGGCCGTCTCCCTTCTGATGAAATCGCTGTGCAATCTGGCCAACGCCTGGAATGCCACCTGGGGCGGCGCGGTGCGCATGGATGGCGAGCATGATAACGATCCGCTGCAAGGGTGGCGTGTCTCCGCCATGATACAACTGCATCCCATTGTCCCCGATCCGGATCAAGGCCCCTTCAAGGAAATCCTGCAACTTTGGGACCGGCGGGAAATCGACCCTTCCTTTCTTCTCCCCATGCGAAGCGTCGGCACGTTCAGAACCTACTCGTTCCGCAGGGAGTTGTCGCCGGAATGGTTTGAGTCGCCTTTCTACAGGTACCATTACGGCTCCGTCGGTACCTGCGATGCCGTCTTTATCGGATTCCCTCTCAACCAGGACGCCGAATCCCACTTCGGTTTCTATTCCCGAAAGACGTTCACCGACGAAGAAGTCGAACTGCTCTCCTACGCGCTGCGCGGCATTAAATGGTTCCATCGCCAACGTATGCTCTCGCACGGATTGTTGGCGGCTGCGACTCCCCTGACGCCGACCGAGCGGCGGGTGTTGCATCTGCTGTTGACCGGTCTTCCCGAAAAACAGATCGCGGAACAACTGAAGCGCAGTTATCACACCATCCACGAATACGTCAGCGCTGTTTTCCGTAAATTCGGCGTGAGCAACCGTGCAGCGCTGATGGCGCTGTGGCTGGGGCAATCGTCCTAACTGATTCCGCGAAAACCACGAGAAACACGAAAAATAGAACATCAATGACACAGAACCGACGGATCAGCACGCCCTACCCGATAAATATTATTTAACGGGGGTTAATGGCATTTAATATTACGTTTTTGTCCAACCTGAACACCATAGTTTTATAGGCTCTAACGGCTATCAATATGCGTACCGCAAACAGCTCAAACTGGGTTATACCCCCCTAATTAGGGGGGTATAACCCTATAAATTTTAACGGTATCATGGCTCAAAAAATAACAAAGTGAATAGCCATGAATCTGACCTACCGCCTAATCCGGGATGCCGTAACCGATGGCTATGTTCCAGCCACTGCATTCGCCCGTAACGGAAAAATCGAGTGGCGTATAGTACGCATTGCGTATCTTTCCACTCTGCCCTTGTTCACCCCAGCCGCTTACGCCGCACCGGCCGCCACGGAACTACCCGGCGGCGGTCAAGTCACCGCCGGCTCGGCCAGCATCGACGTCGACGGCAGCCATATGGACGTAAACCAGGCCAGCCAGAACGCAAGTATCGATTGGCAAACCTTCAACATCGGCCAAAATGCCCAGGTCGATTTTCACCAGCCCAATGCGTCCGCCGTCGCCGTCAATCGTATCGCCGGTCCCAACGGCAGCCAGATCATGGGCCGGCTCAACGCCAACGGCCAGATTTACCTGATCAACCCCAACGGCGTACTGTTCGGCCAAGGCTCGCAAGTCAACGTCGGAGGTCTGGTGGCGTCCACCCTGAATATCTCCGATGCCGATGCGGCTTCCGGCAAACGCACCTTCTCCTCCACGGCAAACGGAGGCGAGGGAAAAATCGTCAACCAAGGTACTATTACCGCCGCCGATGGCGGCTACGTCGCCTTGCTGGGCGGGCAAGTGAGCAACCAGGGCATCATTCAGGCCCGACTCGGCACCGTGGCGCTGGCGGCGGGCGATAAAATCAGCCTGAATTTCGCTGGCGACAAACTGCTCAATGTCGAAGTGGATAAAGGCGCGCTGCAAGCGCTGGCGGAAAACAAGCAATTGATCCAGGCCGACGGCGGCATCGTGCTGATGACGGCCAAGGCCGCCGATGCGCTGCTGTCGACCGCCGTCAACAACGAAGGCGTCATCGAAGCCCATACCGTAGAGGACCATAACGGCGTCATCAAGCTGCTCGGCGACATGGACAGCGGCACGGTGAACGTCGGCGGCACTCTCGACGCTTCCGCACCGCTTCCCTCTCCCTCAGGCAGAGGGGGTGAAGAGAGCAACGGCGGCTTCATCGAAACTTCCGCCGCCCACGTCAGAATCGCCTACGATGCGAAGATTACCACCAAAGCCGAAAACGGCCAATCCGGCACCTGGCTGATCGACCCGGTGGACTTCACCATTGCCTCCGGCAGCGGGGCATTGACAACATCAGGCATCGGCGCATCCACGCTGTCCACCGCCCTGGGCGGCAGCAACGTCGCCATCGCCACCAACGCCTTGACCGGCGGCAACGGCGACATCTTCGTCAACAGCGCCGTGTCCTGGTCGGCCAACAAACTCACGCTTACTGCCCACCGCAACATCGCGATCAACGCCAACCTCAACGGCTCCGGCACCGCCCAACTGGCGCTGGAGTACGGCCAGGGCGCGCTGGCGGCGGGCAACACCAGCAACTACACCCTGAACAACGGCGCCAAAGTAAGCCTCCCGGCCGGCGCCAACTTCAGCACCAAGCTCGGCAGCGATGGCGCCCCGACGATCTGGACCGTCATCACCGCCCTGGGCGCGGAGAACAGCACCACGGGGACCGACTTGCAAGGCATGTTCGGCACAGTCGCCATCACCCCCGCCAACCTTGCCGGCAACTACGTCCTGGGGGCCGACATCAACGCCGGCCCCACGTCCGGCTGGGCGGGAGGCTTCAATCCGGTGGGTTACTACAGGATTTCGGACGGAAATAGCAAGGTGTTCACCGGCAAGTTCGACGGCCTCGGCCACACCATCAGCAACCTGTCGATCAACCGCACCGATGGTAGCTTCGGCCTGTTCGGCTGGACCCAGAACGCCCTGCTGCAAAACGTCGGGCTGCTGAACGTCGCCATCTCCGGCGGTAGCAACGGGGCCACCGGCGCGCTGGTGGGTAGGGCCGATACCGGCACGGCCATCCGCAACAGCTATGTCGACGGCGGCAGCGTCTACTCATCGACCCAAATCGTCGGCGGACTGGTCGGAGTTACCCTTGGCAGTAGCGCCATCAGCTACAGCTACGCCAACGTCAGCGTCTCGGCAGGACTCGGCGGCGGATCCACTTCTGCCATGGCCGGAGGACTGGTAGGCATCAACAACGGCGCCATCAGCTACAGCTATGCGACGGGCAGCGTCTCCGCTCCTAGCGGTAACGCTGCCGCCAGCTATATCGGCGGCTTGGTAGGAAGGCACCAGAACACTGCCAGCATCAGCAACAGCTACGCCACGGGCCTGGTCACCGGCAACAATACGCTGGGCGGGCTGGTTGGCTTTATCCAGGGCGTCCCCACGATCACCAGCAGCTACTGGGATGAAACCACCACCGGCCAGAACAGCAGCGCAGGCGGCGGCACGGGGCTGACTACCGCGCAATGGCTCACCAACGGCCCATTCAGTTCCTCCCCCAGCGACGGCGCATGGAGCACTGCTGACTGGGGTGCCGGCAACCCCTATCCGGGGATCAAGGCATTGCCCTACATCACCATTACCGCCAGCGCCAGCCAGACCTACGGTTCGGCAGCAAGCTTTGGCATCGCCAGCATCCTGGACCAGACGGGCGCGAATGCCAGCGGCCTCGTCAACACAGGCAGCCTGGCTTGGACCGCCTCGACCAGCGCCGCCAGTGCCGCCGGTACCACCAGCGCCGTGCGCGGTGCGGGGGCCACGGGGACGGGCTACCAGATTCTCTACGCGGGCAATCTGACGGTGGCCCAGGCGCCGTTGACCTTGACGGCCAACGGGTTTTCCAAGACTTACGATAGCCTGGCCTACAGCGGCGGCAACGGTGTTACTTACAGCGGTTTCGTCAACGGCGAAACGTCGGCGGTGCTGGGCGGTACGCTGGCTTATGGCGGCAGTTCGCAAAACGCTGTCAACGCCGGCAGCTATGCGATCACGCCTTCCGGCCTGACTTCGTCCAACTATGCCATTACCTTCGCGGACGGCAGTCTGGCGGTGAATCCGGCGGCGCTGACCATTACCGCCAACGGCTTCAGCAAAATCTACGACGGCTTGGCCTACAGCGGCGGCAACGGCGTTGGCTACAGCGGCTTGGTCAACGGCGAAGGGGTGGATGTGCTCGGCGGCAGCCTGGGCTACGGCGGCAGCGCCCAAGGCGCGGTCAATGCCGGCCGCTATGCCATCACACCTTCCGGCCTGACTTCGTCCAACTATGCCATTACCTTCGCGGACGGAACCTTAACCGTGACTCCGGCTGCACTAACCGTTACGGCCAACGCCGCCCCGACGCTGATCCCCAACAGGGCGCCGGAACAAGTTCTTAATGTGATGGCGCAACTGGAGTCGACGATTCTCTCGCCGCCGATAAGCAGCCAGCCTGTAACGTCCAGCCTGTCCCCTGCCATGACGGTAGCGCAAAATCCCAGCGCCGAGGCAGTCGAGGCATCATCGCCTGAATCCGTCACCAACGCAGTGCAAACTAATACCAAGCCGAGCTCTACGACGGCAATCGGGGCGAACGGCCCGACATTTACAATTGTGCATCCCGGCGTGAATCTGCCGGACTATATGCTCAACGTGAATGAATAAGATATTTTTTACTTCGTTCCCTCAGTATGAAATTTAATCCCATACCCCATCAATCCATGAAACCGTTATTGACAGCCCTATTCGTCCTTTTCCCGCTGGTTGCTCCGGCTGCGGATTTTGTCGTTCCCGGCGCAGGCTCTATGTTGCAACAGCTTCAGCCGGTCAAGCCGCCGGCCCCTTCGTCCACCGGGCCGGTGCTGGATATTGGACAAAATGGCGGCGGCAAGCTACCGGCTAGTGTGCCTTTTCCGGTCAAATCGATCCAAATCTCCGGCAACGAAAAAATCGATACCCAGACCCTGCACGCTCTGGTGGCGGATGCGGAAGGCACCAGCATCACTCTGCCCCAGTTAAGCGAATTGGCCGACCGTATCACCGGTTATTATCGCCGCCACGGCTATCCGCTGGCGCGGGCGTTTATCCCGGCGCAAACCATCCAATCCGGCGTGGTGCGCATCGAGGTCATGGAAGCGCGCTATGGCAAGATCCTGCTCGATAACCAAAGTAAGGTCGGTGATTCGCTGCTGAACGATACGCTCGCCCCGCTGCAAGGCGGGCAGACCATCGTCCAGGCGGGGCTGGATCGTGCGCTGTTGCTGCTCTCCGATATTCCGGGCGTGGCGGCCGCCACGACGCTGAGGCCTGGCGCGACGATCGGGGCCTCCGATCTGGCGGTGGACGCCACCGCCGCCCAGGCGGTCACCGGCAATCTGGTGGTGGACGATTACGGCAACCGCTATACCGGCAGACCCCGGGCCGGCGGCACGGTGAACTGGATTAACCCGCTGCACCACGGCGATGTGCTGAGTCTTAGCGGACTGACTTCCGGCAGCGGCCTGAACTACGGACGGCTGTCTTACGAATCGCTGGTCAACGGCCACGGCACCCGTTTGGGCGCGGCTTATTCGGCGCTGGACTATGAGCTGAGCGGATCGCTTTCGGCGCTGGAGGTGCGCGGCACTGCCCAGGTCGGCAGTGTATGGGGCAGGCACCCGCTGGTGCGCAGCCGGAATTTCAATCTGTACGGACAAGTCGAGTACGACCGGATGGAGCTGCGCGACCGTGTCGACGTCAGCGACATCAAGATCTTCCGGCATCTGGATAACGGCACGATCAGCGTGTCCGGCGATGCGCGGGACACGCTGCTGTCCGGCGGCATCAACACCTGGATTTTGGGCTGGACCGGCGGCCATGTCGGCTTCGACAACCCGGAGGCGCAGTCGTCGGATGCGGCGACCGCAAAAACCCAGGGCCTGTTCTCGAAATGGATCGCGAATCTGTCCCGCCTGCAAAGCCTGACTGCGCAAGACCAATTGTATCTGGCTTTCACCGGCCAGTGGGCGCAAGACAACCTGGATTCGGCCAGGAAGATGATCGTGGGCGGACCTTACACGGTGCGCGGCTATGACATGGGTGCGGTGTCCGGCGACACGGGCTATATAGGAACTGCCGAGCTCCGGCATGCCCTCGGTTCGGGCCGGTTTGGACAATTTCAGGTGGTCGGCTTTATCGATAGCGCGCAGGTGACGGTCAATCAAAATCCATGGTCTGCCGGAACCAACAGGGCCACGCTGAGCGGAGCGGGCGGCGGGCTTAACTGGCTGGGGCCGAGGCTGGGCTGGGTCGGCGCAAGTCAGTTGAGCGCCAGGGCCTTCGTCGCCACGCCGGTCGGCCCGGTGCCGGAGCTAGTCGGTAAGAGCGACTCGGTGCGGGCATGGCTGGAAATGGGTATGGGCTTTTGAGGCTGGTTGGCGAGCTGTGCGCTTAGGGACTAAAAAACCTGGAAATCAGCTCGTAAAACAATACTGGAGTCCAAAGCTGGCTTTGGACAATAGTGAAACATCCAAAGCCAGCTTTGGACTCCTAATTTTTCCGTTTTTCCAGCTTCAAAAAACTGTAGCTGAATGCAGCATCGGGATCGTCCTGAATATCTTCCCGCTCCACTTCGATCCATTGATCTCCATCAATCTCGGGGAAAAACGTATCGCCGGGAAATTCCCGGTGTATTTGCGTCAGGTACAGCGTATCGGCGACCGGCAGCATCGACTTGTAAAAATCCGAACCGCCGATAATAAAAACCTCATCGCTACCTGCGCAACTTTCCAGCGCCTTTTCAATATCATTAAACACCAGACAGCCCGGTTGGCTGTATGACGGATTCCGGCTGATAATGATATTGGTGCGGCCCGGCAGCGGCCTGCCTATCGATTCGTAAGTTTTTCGGCCCATCAAAATCGGTGCGCCCATAGTGATCTTTTTGAATTTTTTAAGGTCGGCGGATAAATGCCAGGGCATTTGATTATTCAGGCCGATGGCTCGGTTGCTTGCCATTGCCACGATAAGTGATATTTTCATTTTAATGCAGTATTCTTTAAATAATTAATCCATCCAAACATCATACTATGAAAAACATACTGGTTGTATTTACCGGCGGAACCATTGGTTCTATTGCAACTGGCGGCACTATTAACACCTCCGATACTACATCGTTCAAATTGATCCAATTGTTTGAACAGCATTATGAAAATCACCGGCAAATCCATTTCGACACCATCCAGCCGCTACAGATATTAAGCGAGAACCTTGCACCGACTGCCTGGAAGACGCTCATAACCGCCATAGAAGCCGCCCAACCCGATCAATATGGCGGCATTATCATCACGCACGGCACAGACACGCTGGCTTATACGGCTTGTGCACTGAGCTTCTATTTTAATGCCGCCAAAATTCCTATGCTGCTGGTTTCCAGCGATTATCCGCTGGACCATCCCAAAGCCAACGGGCTTGATAACTTTATCTGTGCTGTCGAATTTATCCTGCAAAAAAACCAGTCGGGCGTTTTTGTGCCCTACCGAAATCAACAGCAAGTGACCCAACTGCATCAAGGCACGCGGCTGGCCTGTTCTTTACAGTTAAGCGGCGACTTTTTTAGTGTTCAGGGCAAGAGCTACCTGCAATTTGCAAACCGGCAGTTTTCGCTAGTGAATCCGCCAGCACAACAAATGCCAACCCAAAATACCTTGTTAAAAGCTGACTTTTCCGAACGCATCTTAATGGTTAAGCCTTATCCAGGTCTGGATTACAACCGGTTTAACCTGGACGGTGTCGATGCCGTTCTGCATGATTTATATCACTCCGGCACTGCATGCGCATCAGCGCAGTGGGGCGAAAACTATTCGTTGCTTGAATTTATAAGGCGTTGCGAGAAACAAGGCGTTACCGTTTATCTGGCTCCGGCGATTAAATCGGCCGATGCTTACCAAAGCACCCAAGCCCTGATCGAGCAAGGCGCAAAAATAATCTGGAACATGTCGATTGAAGCCGCCTATGTAAAGCTGCTGCTGGCTTATGGAAACTTTGACGATCAACAGGAAATAATGGATTTTATTGCCGGGGATTTAGCCGGGGAACACCTTTAACGGCACTTGATGCTGGAAAGGTCTCCGTCAAAAACAATATCAACTCCGGATTCCGATTTCTGAAATCGCCTGTGGACGCAGCAAGCGGTTTGCAGTGGCCTTATCGTTTATCGAAACGGTGGGGCTGATCTCTTTATCGTCTCTCTTTCCACAAAAGCGGCTATGCGGTTTCGCCTTGGGCGCGGACACCGAACTGGGCGGCCATGCGGTGCTTGGTGCGGCCTAGCTATGCACGTAGGATCGAAAGCGCAAACAGAACCAAAGACGGGAGTGCGGGCTTTGCCTGCTAGGCAAGCAAAACCTGCACTCCGCGCTGTGTTAACTTGTCTGTTAGCGTGGCGAACAAACCGTGATTTATTATGGCTTGCTCCTACAAAATGCGATTGTTACAACTTAAACGCATCGCTATCAATATAAATATCGACAGGATTTTCCGGGACAATCGTCGCAACCGGCAAATCCGCTCCTGAACGCCACTGCTTGACGATTTCCTGTTTATTGGCGCCGGTGATCAGGAAGATGACTTCCCGCGAGTTGCTCAACGCTTTGGCGCTGATCGAAACGCGCTCCGATGGTGGCTTTGGCGAATTATAAACAGGATGGGTTAGTTCGTTTTCCGGGTGCTGATGGCCGGGGAACAAGCTGGCGGTATGGCCGTCTTCGCCCACGCCTAGCAATACCATGTCGAAAGTTCCGGCTTTGGCGACGGCGACTTTATAGCGATCGGCTGCCAATTCCGGTCCTATTTCCGCGGGAATAGTAAATATATGAGATTCCGGAATAGCCACCTTATCCAGCAAAGCCCGGCTTGCCAACACACTGTTACGATCCGGATGATCGGCAGGCAGGCAACGCTCGTCGCCGTAATAAATAGTCCAGTTAGCCCAATCCGCACCGGATGCGGCGAGCAGTTGATAGACTTTTTCCGGGGTGGTGCCTCCGGCTAAAACCAGCTTGAATTTGCCTCGGTTTGAAATAGCCGATTTTGCGGCGTCAAGAATTTGCTGGCAGGCGGCCTCTGCGACCTGTTCTGCGGTATCCAGATAATGCCAGCGATTGTTATTTTGCATTTATTTACACTCCGGTATTAATGAGCTGCGCCAGGATTGGCTTTCTTTGTCGAATAAGCGGCGGCTGTCTTCCGGTCCCCACGAACCGGCGGGATAGGTGACGATGTAGTCACGCTCAATTGCCCAAGTTTGCAGGATCGGGTCGACAATACGCCACGCATATTCTACTTCATCAAAGCGCAGAAATAACGACCGGTCGCCTTTTAGTACGTCCAGCAGCAAGTCTTCATAGGCATCGATGGGTTTTTCATTATCCAGGCGGAAACTGGCGTCCAGGCTGGTGGAACGGGTACGCATCTCCAGGCCGGGCTCTTTGACGGTCATCTCAATGCGGATGAACTCATCCGGCTGTATGCCCAGCAGCACCCAGTTGGGATTCATGCATTGCACCTCGGTGCCGCGGAAAAACTGTAACGGCGGATGGCGGAAACAGATCGAAATAACCGATTGCCCCTTGGCCATGCGTTTGCCGGTGCGCAGGTAAAAAGGCACGCCGCGCCAGCGCCAGTTATCGATATACAGTTTCATTGCGGCATAGGTTTCGGTGATGCTGTTCGCCGGTACGTCCTCTTCCTGTACATAGCCGTTGACCTGTTCGCCGCCGACGCGGCCGTTGGCATATTGCGCGCGAAAGGCATGGCCGTGTACCGCCTCTCTGGGAATAGGGCGGATGGACTTTAGCACTTTGACTTTCTCATCACGCAGCGACTCGGCTTCCATCGAAACCGGCGGCTCCATGGCGACCAGTGTCAGCAATTGCAACAGATGGCTTTGCAGCATATCGCGCATGGCTCCGGCCTTGTCATAGTAAGCGGCGCGGCTGCCTATGCCGATATCTTCGGAATGAGTAATCTGGACATGGTCGATATAATTGCGGTTCCACAACGGTTCCAGCATCACATTGGCAAAGCGGAACACCAGCACATTGCGCACCATGCCTTTGCCCAGATAATGGTCGATCCGGTAAATCTGCTCTTCGGACAAATAGCGGTTGATGCGCGTTTGCAGGGCCTGGGCGCTGTCTAAATCATAACCGAAAGGTTTTTCGATAATCACCCGCCGCCAGCCGTATTCTTCATTAAACAGGTTGGCATTGCTGAGCATCTCCATGACTGTGCCGAAGTCCGAGGGACTGATAGAAAGATAGAAAGCGATGTTTTTAGGGAAATCGTCTTTTTGGCTAATCGTATCGGCCAGTTCGGTATAGCACTGAGGCTGTGTGATATCGCCTTGATGGTAATACAGCCGGGCGCTGAAACGCTGAAAGACAGTTTCATCGAACTCGCCCGGCGCTTTGGCTTCAATCATCTGCCTGGCTTCCGCCAGCCATGTTTGCTGATCCCATGGCCGTCGGCCTATTGCCAGAATGCGGGTATCCTTGGGCAAGCGGTTTGCCGCATCAAGACGATACAGGGCCGGCATTAATTTAGTCCGGGACAAATTGCCGGTGGCGCCAAAAATAGTGTATGTGCAGGGTTCGGCTTTCATCGGTTGTACCTCGCAGTTAGTAGGGGAGATCAAACCATTGCTGGTAATATTTGGAGAGAGTACCGGGAGTTTGGAAGCCGGCGCAAGCAATTATATTGTCCAGTCTTCAAGCTCTAATTCAGCATTAAGAGAAATAATGTCTTTATAAATTTTGTCCGCGCTGACTAAAGCGGTTTTATGATTTAACGCGATGGCGGCAATCATTAAATCGATGGTATGTCTTTTCAGATTTTCCGGGTTTATTTTTCGTAGCTCTTTAAATAGCTTTTTTAAATCGCCGAAAATTTCAGCCGCCGTTGGCGAAAGAGGTAAAACGATGAGGTCTTGTTGGATTTGTTGAATAGTGGCTTTTATTTCAGCTTTTTTGTGCGCCGGAGAATTCGTAAACGCATACTCGAACTCGTAAAGGGTTAACACGGAAATAAAAATATCGTCGCTTTCATCCAGTGCCAGTAATTTTTTAATAACGCTGTTATGGTTACCGGATGAGGGATTATAAATATCGGAAACCGTATTGGAGTCGAGTAGATATTTCATTCCGGCTTGTCTTTAAAATTAAAAGATTCCCTGAACTCTTGCCTGTCTCGATTAAAAGTATCGGTATGGTCTTCCAAATCAAACGCCTTTGATTCAATGCGTTGCACCATTTTCTCCCATCTGGAGGCGCTCTTTTGCGATTGCTGCGCTTCTTGTTTTAAGCGCTCTTCAAGCTCTCTTATGCGCTGTTGAATAAGGGCTTTGGGTAAAGTATCGGGGACGTTGATTAGCATTTGCATGGTGTTTTAACCGCTGGTCAGGGGTTATCGGTTAGGGTTGAATTCGCTGCCGCATAATTCTTGCCGTTAATCCGGCTTGGTTTCCAGGCTGGCGCTTGGCGATAGCGCAAACAACAGACTCAGAATAACATATTCCATTAAAGCTGTTGATTGACAATAATACCCAGTGTATATACAGTCTGTGCATACAATAAAATCAGGAGATAATCATGACTTACGCTCGTGTATTTCAATCCGGCAACAGCCAAGCCATTAGATTGCCCAAGGAATTCCGTTTGGAAGTCGATCGGGTAGAAATTTTCCGCCGCGGGGATGAAATCGTGCTGCGCGAGCATCCTGCGAACGCAGCCGCGATCTTTGACGCATTGGCTGGCCTGCCGGACGATTTTATGGCGGACGGCCGTGAAGACACCCCACCTCAAGAAAGGGAAGCGCTTTGATGGGAACGCGCTACCTGCTGGACACCAACATCTGCATCTATATTGCCAAGCATAACCCGCCAGCCGTGCGCGAACGCTTCGCCCGGCACGTGGCCTCCGAGCTGGCTATGTCCGTCATTACGCTGGGCGAGCTTCGTTTCGGCGCAGAAAAAAGCCAGTCACGCGAACGTGCATTGGCTTCTATCAATCAACTTGAAGCGGTGATCCAGGTTGCTCCGCTCCCCGAGGCCGCCGGAGAACACTATGGTCAAATCCGCGCAGCTTTGCAAAGTAACGGGCAGATAATCGGCAACAACGACCTTTGGCTGGCGGCCCATGCCCGCTCGGAAGGCTGGATATTCGTCACTAACAATGAGCGGGAATTTGTTCGGGTTGAAGGTTTGCAGGTTGAAAATTGGGTTGAGCCTGAAGGGTTGTAGGTTGGCCTGACGCGAGAAAGTCCTATACGCATCAACTTACACGATTTATCGTAAAAACCAGTGTCCAAAAACTTGTTTTGGAACTTTCTTATCGTATAACAGGAGTGCAAGCTTTGCTTGCCGGTTAACACTGCATCGCGTAACTTGCAGGCGAAGCCTGCACTCCATCCTTAAGTTGATGCGTATGGGGCTGACGCGAGGAAGCCCAACAATTGCCGTTCGATGTGTTGGGCTTCGTGCCTCAACCCAACCTACGCACTATAAAATCAAGCAACAATGTGCTTAATCCCCTCCACTACTTTAAGCCACGCTTGATTTTCATTGATCCAATGTTTGAGGTCTGTAATCGGAACGCCTTTTTCCGGCAAGGCGTTGTATTTGGCAAAATCTAATTCTTGCCAAAGGCAAAAGTCCACAATCACCGGAATCAACACGCACTGTTTAGCTTGGCAGCGTTTTTCGATCAAAGGCAGTTCAACTGCCTGAATATAATCAGTTGCCATGCTATTGGCTGACACCAGATACAGCACTACATCGGCTTGCAGCAACTCCTGTTTAATGCGTTCGTCCCAGTCTTCACCTGCCAGCAGATCGCGGTCATGCCAAGTAACAATGCGGTCACGCAGACCGGAAAGATGCTTGAGCAAGTTATCCTTATGCTGACCATCGTGCTTAGAATAAGAAATGAACAGTTTGTGCAGCTTTTTATCGGTCAGCATATTCACTCCATCAATTAGTTCCAAAACATTCACATTTTCATAACTGGTTGGGCACTCAACGGTTAGCTTGTTATCTCTTTTGCGCTGTAATAAACGGCGGTGCTGAAAAAATTCCGGCTCGGTCAGAAGTTGGCAATGTCCGCAAATACACGGCACAGATTTTTCCACTTTGTCCTTTAAACCGCGAAAGCTGTCGTTTAGCGCGTCCAAATCGGCGGCAATAACGCTAAGCAGTTCTTTACGTTCAGAGCCTCGCGCCCGCAATACAATTTCATCGCCGCGCGGCGCGATTTCCGCTAGCACTTGGGTATCGTCGCGTTCGAACAATGCACCGCTAGTCCAGGCCATATCAGGGCGGCGCACATAGCGATGTAGCCGCACCATCAGTTGGTTAATCATTCCTTTAGGCAGGAATGGATAGCGATAGCGCAATACCAGGTCGCCTGCCTGTTGCCAATCAGCCAGAATCAAAGGCTTGGATGGTGGCAACAACTGCGGTGCCAGCCAAGTGTCGGGACGGGCGTCAGCCAAGCGATAACACAGTTTAAATTCCTGCATCAACGCCAGCAATTCTGGGTGCATGTCGGCATACACCGAATCCTGCCAGACGCGCTGACAATCATCGATCGTGAAGCGTCCCAAACGTTCTTTCACGATCTCGTCGTCGAGCATTTTAAACACGGCTTCAGTCGCCCAGGTGTTTTGCAAAATAACCGTGCGCACCAGTAACGGATCATCCTGAAAATGCAAAAATACGCCCAAGTCATGTAGGTAACGGCTTAAATGCAGGGCTTTAACTCGATCAAACGGTAAATGCTTTCCGTAGATATTGAAATAATCTTGTAGCCCGATGGTTGCATGTTGTTGTGCTTGTCGCTCAATTTCGGCGCGTATCACCACCCACTGAGCAGGCAGTTGTTCGCCGATGTGAGGCAGGTTTTGGGCAAAATGTTCAACGGCGCAGCGCAAGCTTGCTACCGAGTCCGCTTGTTGCAAATCGCCTCGATAAAATTCTTTAACGCTGGGAAATTTGCTTTTAATGCCCGCCTGATCAATCGCCTTGCTGCGCCCGCCTTTTTCGTTCTGGAACACCAGCACCGGGCTGTGGTCGCCGAGCAGATCAACTACGTCCAACCAGTATTTAAAAACCGGGTCATGCACAGTGCTGTCGTTTTTGCGGGTATCATCCAGCAGCACATATAACGAGCGTTTGGTCAGGAAGAACTGATGGGTGGCATGGTAAATTTCCTGGCCACCAAAATCCCAAACGTTAAGGCGGAAATCGCGGCCATCGCTTAGCTTGAATGGGTGCTGGTGTATGTCGATGCCTTTGGTAGTCTCATCCTCGTCCGGTAACGGCGCACCGGCTTGATACAGTCGCCTAAGCAGGCTGGTCTTACCCGTGCCGCCTTCGCCAACAATTAGCATTTTGGCTTCATAAAGATGGTCAACGCCTTGAACAGCTTGCTCGCGAAAATAATTTAGGATGGCATCATTGCCTTGTTGGACAATTTCGACGGGTGGGTTTGTTAAAGGACAATCTTCAATAAAAATACCTCTCTCTATCTTTCCCCAACGCCAACTACGCTCGCTCTTTATTGGTAGGCCTTTTTCAATGAATTCTAATAAAGGCAATAGGTTGGAGACTTGTGTATTCCAAACGACAATTTCTTGAAGATTTATTAGGCTGGATATTGGTAATAGGTCGGACACTTGTGTCTTTGAAACGCTAAGCTGTTGTAAGTTCACTAGACCGGACAGCGGCGATAGATCGGAAATTAGAGTATCGGAAGCACTAAGCCATTGCAACTTTACTAGAGTGGACAGCGATGAAAGGTCAGACACCTGTGTTTCTGAAACGTTAAGCTCTTGCAGGTTCACTAAAGGGGACAGTGGCGACAAGTCAGACACTTGCGTACGCCAAATGTTAAGCCCTTGCAGATTCACTAAGGGAGATAGTGGAGAGAGATCAGAAATGTGGGTTGCCGAAGCTTCAAGCAGTCGTAAGTTCACTAAGGGAAACAATGGTGATAGGTCAGATACCCGAGTTTCTGAAACATTAAGTGTTCGTAGATTCGTTAGGGAGGACAATGGTGATAGGTCAGATACCCGAGTTTCTGAAATATTAAGTGTTCGTAGATTCGTTAGGGAGGACAGTGGCGATAAGTCAGACACTTGCGTACGCCAAATGTTAAGCACTTGCAGATTCACTAAGGCAGATAGTGGAGAGAGATCGGATACTTGTTTATGCCAAACATCAAGCTGTTGCAGATTCGCTAGAGCGGACAGCGGTGACAGATCAATAAAGCCAGAGGAATTATTGAAATAGTCGCCCAAACGTAACTTACGCAAGTTTTTCAATAGTGACCAGGCATTGGCATTAGACTGCACTTTACTATCGGTTAACGAATTACCTGGATTGATGCGGGTATCTGCAAAAGATAAGCTGGCTATTTGATTGGCTGCGGGGTTGCTGCTTTGGTGATATTTATAGTTAGTAAAGAACAATTCTTCCAGCCACCATAATTCGCCAAGTTCTTCCGGTATGGCAGTCAAACCGCAGTTGCTTAAATCCAAAAACGTCGCACGGCTACGTTTGTTTTCGTCAATCAATTTTAAGGCAAGTTCGGACATTGAAATCTCTATCGGTTAAGTGCTGGTGGGGTAGTGTTGAAGTTTGACAGGCCAATTTTTGCACAAGGGGAGCTTAGTCAGTAACTCTTAGCTTAGATAGTCTTGATGCGGCGCAACGGTCAGGGTTTTGCTCATTAACATCTGACCATAGCTGATTTTTATAGGCGGGTAATTTAATGCCGATTTGTAAGACAAGCAAGCTATTGATTTTTTGAGGAGCTGAATCTTATCTGAATCTTATATGGAAACTATCGATTCTTGGAGCAAAGATATTATTACGCTACCGCCTATGATCGTTAACCCCAGACAGAAAAGCGGCTCCGGTAACACATTTAGCGCATAGGTTGCGCTGGCTCCCAAGCAGGAACTGGGGGGCCAGCAAAAATACAAAAAAGCAGCATAATCCGAAATGCTTCATTTAGGCAGTATAACTACCCGATGCGGTCTTGCCGCCGCGTCCGGTCCAATCGGTATGAAAAAACCGGCCTCTGGGTTGATCTATCCGTTCATAAGTATGGGCTCCGAAATAATCCCGCTGCGCCTGCAATAAGTTGGCCGGTAATTTCTCACTGCGATAGCCGTCGTAATAGGCCAGGGCGGAAGAGAGCGCCGGGGTCGGGATGCTTAACTCAATACCCAATATAACTGCTTTGCGCCAGCCTTCATCGGCTTGTTTCATGGCACTGGCAAAGAAGTCGGCGAACAGCAGGTTTTCCAAATCGGGATCGGCGTCATAGGCCTCTTTGATATTGTCTAAAAACCGGCTGCGAATAATACAGCCGCCGCGCCACATCAGGGCTATATCGCCGTAATTGAGCGACAGGTTGTATTCCTCCGACGCTTCGCGCATCAAACGAAAGCCCTGGGCATAAGAAATAATCTTGGCGGCGTACAAGGCATCGCCAATGGCGCTGATGATGTCTTTCTTGTTGCCGATAAACCTCAGGGCTTTTTTAGGGAGTATCGACGCGGCTTTAACCCGCTCGTCTTTTTGGGCGGATACGCAACGGGCGAATACCGCTTCGCCGATCAAGGTCAACGGAATGCCCAAGTCCAGTGCGTCGATCACGGTCCATTTGCCTGTGCCTTTTTGTCCTGCGACGTCGAGGATTTTCTTCAGCAGCAACTGACCGTCGTCATCTTTGTAGGCCAAAATGGCGGCGGTAATTTCAATCAGGTAAGAGCTTAACGGACCCTGATTCCATGCCGCAAATATGGTGCGTAATTCATTCGCGCCCAAGCTTAAGCCGTCGGACAGTAATTGATAAGCTTCGCCGATCAGTTGCATGTCGCCGTATTCAATGCCGTTGTGCACCATTTTGACGTAGTGGCCGGCCCCGTTATCGCCAACCCATTCGCAGCAAGGTTCGCCATCAACTTGTGCGCTGATGGTCTGCAAAATGGGTTTGATGATAGGCCAGGCTTCTTCATTGCCGCCGGGCATAATGGAGGGCCCGTGTCTTGCGCCTTCTTCCCCGCCGGAAACGCCGGCGCCTACGAAAAGGATATTTTGTTCTTTTAGGGCAAGTGTGCGGCGGGTGGTATCGGTGAATAGCGAGTTGCCGCCATCAATAATAATGTCGCCGGCCGATAACAGCGGCACTAACTTGTCGATATACTGATCGACAACCTCGCCCGCTTTGACCATCAGCATAATGATGCGCGGCGCTTCCAGATTGTCGACCAGCTCTTCCAGCGAGTGCGTGCCGATAATCTCGGTATCTTTGGCCGGGCCGTCCAGGAACTCATCGACAGTGCTGGTCGTGCGGTTAAAGACCGCGACTTTAAAATTATGGTCGTCCATATTAAGAGCCAGATTTTGACCCATGACTGCCAAACCGATTAAACCGATATTTGCTTTCATATTTATTTTCGCGCTTAAAAGAAGGAGGATGAAATTTACTAACGTAAGATGGCTAATCGCTCGTTCCCCGGATTTTAAACAGCGATTCTGAAGCTCTCGTTAAACCAATTGCTTACCCTGCACCTGTTTTACCTTGTGCCTTTGGATAAACAATAACGATGAAGTCGGAAACGCTACAAGCGGAGGTATCTTTGCTGAGCTTGTCGGATCGATTTCCGGCAACAGCCGATGTTCATGCAGCCATGACACAGAACTGTTCCGGTTATCGAGCATTTACAGCGCGCTGTATCGGCCGGACAGCTAAGGAGAAGAGGGTAGAGCAAACGGAGGGCTCAGGCAATCAGTAGACTTACCTAATTTGATGTGTTCAATTACGGCATTTCCAATTGATGAATTAGCTTACCGTTCGCTCTGAGCTTGTCAAAGGGCCGATACCTCTTGGGTATGGCTCGACAAGCTCAGGGCAATGGAAGAAAGGCTATAACTTAGATGTCGAAATCCAATTCAAAACCGCCGTAAGCAAAAATAGGCATGCCGGGACGCGGACCGTAGGGTTGCCTGGAGACCAGGTATTGCTCGTCGGCCAGATTTTGCACGCCGCCAAGAATTTTAATGCCTTTGGCAACCTTATAATATGCGGAGACATCGGCGATAACATAGTCGTCGGTTTTGCCGAAGCGCGCATCGGGCGTTCCTGCGCCGTTGACTTGAACCCCGGTATTATTGGCGCTGGTGAATGTTTCACCGACATAATTACCGGAAACATCGACGCCCCACTTGTTGAAGTGCAGCCCACTGCCGAAGCTGAGCGCGTATTCCGGTATATACGGTACTTTGTTGCCTTTTTTGCCGTAACTGAAAATCGACTCCGCATCGGTCGAAGTGGCATTATTCAACTGCTCAGTATCGGTATAAGTAAACGACAGGAAGTAAGGGTTGCTAAAGCTCCAGTCAAATGCTTTACCGGCATCGAAATTCATCGCCATTTCGACGCCTCGGCTATCGACTGCACCGAAGTTTTCGCTTTGCCCGGTTCCGGCGCCACCGATGTTATTGACCACCAACAAATTCTCGAACTGGGTATAAAAACCGGTCATTTCCGCAGAAAAAGCGCCATGGCTATAACGCCCGCCTAATTCGTAGGCATTGCTGGATTCTTCTTTCAGTTTGTCAATCACGGCATTTTGCGGGCTGGGCGGTGAAAATCCGCGATGGGCGCTGCCGAACATCATGAAATCTTCGTTAAAGCGGTAATCCAGACTGGCTCCGCCGGCATACATATCCAGAGAGCTTCTACCGTTTGTATTGGGACTGAGGTTATTTTTGTACACTTGATTCAAATGTTCATAACGCATACCCGGCGTAAATCCCCATTTCCCCAGTTCGATCCGGTCTTTCAGGAAAAACGCATAAGCATTGGTCAGGCCGGAACGGTCATCCTGGCTGCCCGGCGCGCCGACAGTCGTGCTTGTAATTGTGCCGTTGGCCGCTTGTCTATGGGTGGTATCGTGCTGAAACCGGGTTTCCTGGTCTTCGTGATAACGGAAGCCGCCATTAAGTTCATGCTGTGTCGAGCCTACGTCGAAACGGTAATTCGCCGCTGTTTCCACGCCGCCGGCATAGTAACTGCGATTGTTATCCCGAACACGCAATTGGCAGGCCAGATCGCCTTTAAGACAGGCTAAGCCGTTGCCGCCGTTGGTTCCGGCCAATGCATTCGCTAAATCCATATTTTGCGTACCTACTCCAGAGGCGTTAGGCACATTGCGAATGTCGTTCAGTTTGCTCCAGTTACGGTCAAACTCGTTGTAATACGCCGTTGTAACAATATCCAAGTTGTCGGTCGGCGATATGAAGTAACGCGCAAAACCGCCGTTTCGTTGTGAATCTATATTGTCAAAACGTGATGCCGAATAGCGCCGGTAGGGATCGTTTCTAAAATCGGCTTCGCTTAGACCCAGATAGGTTTCATCCGCATCCATGCTGGAATAACCGTACTTGACTTCAAGCTTTTGATAGATGTCGGTATTCGGCTCCCAGGACAAGCGCACCATCGGCTCAACCTGTTGGAAGCCGGTTTGATCGGCGTTTTGAAAATCCGGTGTGGTATCGATGCTTTTGAATCCGTCCGAGCCGCGATAAAAACCTTCCACCAAGTAGCCGAAGCGACCCTGTGCGGTATCCACGGTATCGCCGACATAACCCTGCGTTCTCACTTCATTGTAACTGCCATAGATGGTTTTGAGATAAGCCTTGCCGCTGTCAGGAATCGCAGTGGACAAGTAGTTGAGTACGCCGCCGGTGATATGCGGGCCGTATTTGATTTGACTGGAGCCTTTCAAGACTTCCACGCCGCTCATGCGGCCGCCGGCCGGGTTAAAGTAAGCTGCCGGCGCTGAATAGGAGGCGGGAGCCGTCAATACGCCGTCTTCCATGACGGTGATCTTGGCGCTGCGAGTCGTATCCACGCCGCGAAAACTGATGTTGGGAAATAGCCCGAAGCCGTCTTCTTCACGGATATTGACGCCGGGAGCGCGTCGTAAAATGCGGTTAATATCGCTATAACTTTGATCGCGGATCTGTTCGGTACTGATGACCTGGGCAGAAGCCGGTATATCTTTTGCTGCGGTGGCATCGCCGATAATGTTGACGGTATCCAGGATGATGGGTTTTTCTACAGCGCTGGCCGGTACGCTCAAAGCGGCCAGCGCTGTCAGCACCCCACCTTTAAATAATCGATTATTATTTTTCATTTACACGATCTCTCACAAAATAATTGGTAAATACAGTATAGGATAAATAGCAATGTTGTTACAAACGATTCTTATTTAAAATCTAAAATAAGGTTTTATGCTGTCGCTTAATTTCCAATTTAGGCAAGAGTCGTCATACCGGCAGAGAATGTTGGTATTCAAAGGCAGGGAGGGTGCTTTTAAAACATCATCGCTGTTTAGAGGTTTTGGAGTCTCACATCCTTTTGCCTGGATTCGCTTCACGCTCTAACAGGTGGGTATATCTGCCGGATGAGGGCGTTTCGTAGCCCTTTACAGCATAATGGTGAACAAAATCTAATTGAATTTTTGAGAAACGGGGCTTGAGCCGTTACTGACTATTTTTGTAACTGCGAGATCAAGCTCTTAATTGCAGATTCTTGCGACATGATGCTTTCGCATAAGCGGAACTGGCCGATTGCGCGTCGCAGGTTTTGCTCGGGCTCTGTAACCTTGAAATACCGGTTTCCTTCCAAATAGTCGGTATAAAAGCGGAGTCCTAATTCAAAGGGGATCAGCCGCATGGCGGGGTATAGATAGTGGTAATCGTACTCGGTAAAAAATACACCGGCCTCGTGCAGGTAGCTTTTTAACAGGGCGGCGCAAATATCCGGATCGAACACGGCCGACTCGGCGGTGTGGCAGCAAGATCGCACGCAATCGCCAATGTCGTAATGAACCAAGCCCGGCTTGACGGTGTCCAAATCGATAAGGCTGACGATTCTTTTGCTGTGCTTATCAAACAGGAAGTTATTCAATTTGGGGTCGCCATGGATAACCCGCAAGGACAGCAAACCTTGCTGTCTGGCGGATTCCAAGTCATCGGCGATAGGCTGAAACCGGGCGATAAAGTCTGCGCAAAAGCGGTTTTCCGCAGCTTTAGCTGGTTGTTGCCTTACCTGATGGTAATGTTTTAAATAGCCCGGCGTTATATGAAAGCCGGGCAGAGTGTCATGCAAAAGAAGAGGATCGAGATCGCTAATCAGGCGGTGAAAATGCCCCAAAGCAAAGCCAACCTGTTCAGCATCGCCGACAGAGCCGATGGTTTCTATGCTCTCGGTATTGGCAATAAAACTCAACGCCCGCCAGCAATCGCCGTTTTCATCCTGATACAGCGCTTTGTTATCCAAGGTTGTCAAAATTTTCGGAATTTGCAGCCTAACCGATTCACTGGGTTTTTGCGCTATATGCTGATTCAGCGTCGCCAGGTTTGCCATGATTTGCTCCGGCGCAGGAAAAACAGTGCGGTTTATGCGTTGCAGAACAAAAGGGGAGAATGGCGCCGCAACCCGATAAGTATCGTTGATCAGGCCGTTGCCGAGCGGGGTTATCTCGGTAACGATGTTGGCGAACTGCTTGGCGGTAGAGAGTAATGTGTTCATCAACTTAGAAAATCATTTTGCCCACGAAAGGCACGAAAAACACGAACAAAACACAATTATTTTGTTTTTTCGTGCCTTTCGTGGACAATTCATTAAGCAGATTCTTTGGCTTTGATTAATGTCGTTAACGTTTTCAGCGCCTGCCCCCTGTGACTCAGCGAATTTTTAACCTCCGGAGGTAATTCCGCCGAGGCACAGTTCCGCTCCGGCACCCAGAAGACCGGGTCATAGCCGAAACCGTTCTCGCCGACCGCATGGTCCAAAATCCTGCCTTCCCAAACGCCTTGGGCGATCACAGGGCAAGGATCGTTTGCGTGCTCCATAAACACCATCACGCAGATAAACCGCGCCGTGCGCAGTTCAGCCGGGACGCCTTCAAGCTCCCGCAACAGCTTGTCCACATTGTCCTGGTCGCTGGCACCGACTCCGGCATACCGAGCGGAAATCACGCCCGGCGCGCCGTTCAGCGCATCAACAACCAGTCCCGAATCATCGGCTATCGCCGGCAATTGACAATGCAGCGCCGCATTTCTGGCTTTTAAAATGGCGTTTTCCACAAACGTGGAGCCGGTTTCTTCCGCGTCGATCACATTAAACGCGGACTGCGGCACGATCGGGTGATCCGCCAACATCGCCTGAATTTCCCTGATTTTGCCGGGATTGCCGCTGGCCAGTACGATTTTTTGTAAGGTCGACAGGGTCATTTATGATTTTCTATCGCGAGTCGTTGTTTTTCCAGTAATTTTTTGATGCCATTGCCTGCCAGCTCCAGCATTGCATCCAGTTCTTCTTTCCTGAATGCATGGCCTTCAGCGGTACCCTGCACTTCAATAAACGCCGCGGCATCGTTCATCACCACATTCATATCGGTCTCGGCATTGCTGTCCTCGGCATAATCCAGGTCCAGCACCGGCACGCCGTTAAAAATGCCTACAGAAACCGAAGCCACTTGTCCGTGCAACGGATTGGTCTTGATTTGTTTGCGTTTGAGCATCTTTTGTACCGCCAGCGACAGTGCGACAAAACCGCCGGTAATCGACGCGGTACGGGTTCCTCCATCGGCCTGCAACACATCGCAATCGACGGTGATGGTATGTTCGCCCAATGCCTTTAAATCAATCGCAGCCCTAAGGGAGCGGCCGATCAAGCGCTGAATTTCCAGAGTTCGGCCGCCCTGTTTACCGTGGCTGGCTTCCCGGCCCATCCGGGTATGGGTCGAACGCGGCAACATGCCGTATTCGGCAGTAATCCAGCCTTCGCCCTTGCCTTTAAGAAAGCGCGGCACACTCCTGTCGACACTGGCTGTACAAAGCACTCGGGTATCGCCGAATTCAACCAGGACAGAGCCTTCTGCATGTTTGGTAAAACCGCAGGTAAATTTGATGTCTCTTAGTTGATCCGGATTACGTCCGCTTGGTCTCATAGTTGTTCCGCTAAAATGAAAACCCCACAGTATACCTGAACAGCGCTTTGTCCGGCTGTTCAATTTGGAATAATCAGCCGGCAAGAGCCTGCTGCAATTCGGCAACCGACTGCGGACGGTTTTCCGGCTGCAAGGCCATGGCCCAGTCGATGGCTTCTAGCAGATGCTGTGGAAACTTTTTATTAAACGCCTTGACTGCGGGAACCAGTGTGTCCTGCCGAGCCCTGTCTTGTGCAGGAACCGGAGCTTTATTTTCCAGGCAACTGCGCATGCTCGCGCCCACTGCATAAATATCCGTCCATGGGCCTAACTGGGCGCTCAAGTCATGCTGCTCTATCGGCGAGTAGCCTTTGGTCAGAACCTTGCTTTGCTTGCCCAGATGCGATTTCGGAAAGCTCTGAATCGCGCCAAAATCAAGCAATAACGCGTCATTGCCCGGCCGCACCAGGATGTTGGAGGGCTTAATATCGAGATGGATATATTGTTGGCTGTGAATATGCCCCAGCCCCGCCAGTAACGAGTTGAACAAGGTCAATAAAAAGTCTTCGGAAACAGACAACGACTTATTTCTCAACAGCTTATCCAGCGTAACCCCATAGTCATAAGTCATCACCATATAAACGGTAGAATTGGCTTTAAAAAAACCGATCACTTCGACAATATTGGGATGCTTTAAGGTCGACAACACCTTGGCTTCCTCAAAGAACAATACCCGGCCGCGCTTGAACAACGTCGCGGCTTCTTCGCTGTTGGCGACAACTTTATTGTTCCAGGTCCGGTGCGCAAACTTGCGGGGTAGATATTCCTTAATAGCGACCTGAAACTGGTCGTGTACCTGCCGGGCCAGATAAACGGAACTGAAACCGCCGTGCGCCAACTCCCTCTCAATCACATACTGGTCTATAATGGTGCCAGTTTGCAGGTAGTTCCACTCTTTGGGATAAGTTTGCGGATCGTAGTATTCAGCCATTGGGTTGCTTGTTTGTATGTGAGCCCGTTAATTATAGGTGAAAAATGATTAGAAGCATGACCGCGTTTGCCGTTAACGAGACAGAAATCGGCGACTTGACCATCAGCTGTGAATTGCGCTCGGTTAACCACCGTTACTGCGACATTAGCTTAAGACTGCCGGAACGTCTGCGTTTTGTTGAAGCCGAGCTACGCTCAGCTATTGCCGCAAAGATCAACCGAGGCAAAATCGAATGCTCATTGAATTACAAAAAACAGGCTAAAAACGGGCAAATTTACAACATTAACACCGATGCCGTAGCGACGCTGCTTGCCGCGACCAATTCCATAGAACAGCAAATGCTTGGCCCCTTGTCCTTTTCGGCGCTGGATGTGCTGGCGTTTCCCGGTATTCAGCAGGAACCGGATATTGACAAGGAGCAACTCAGTCTGGGGATCGTCGCTCTTGTCGACCAGACCTTGGCGCAGCTCGTGGAAGCGAGGGAAAGAGAAGGCGCGCAACTTAAACTGCTGATTGAAGAGCGTTGCGCAAAAATGCTGATTTTTGTCGTTTCAGCAGGCAAACGCATGCCGGAAGTGTTGCTGCTGATTCGCAATAAACTGAAAGACCGGATTACCGAACTGGTCGCGCAGCCGGATTTTGACCGCTTGGAGCAGGAACTGGTTCTGCTGGCTCAAAAGCTGGACATCACCGAAGAACTCGACAGGCTGGAAACCCATATCGCTGAAGTGCTGCGGGTACTTAACCAAAAAGACCCGGTCGGCAGGCGGCTGGATTTTTTAATGCAGGAATTGAACCGTGAAGCCAATACCTTGGGCTCTAAATCGACCGACAAGGAAATGACTAAAATAGCCATCGAGCTTAAAGTGCTGATCGAGCAAATGCGCGAACAGATACAAAATATTGAGTAGTGCTTCAAGCCTAGTTCAAAGCGAAAGGCGCGGCTGCCGAGCGTAACAACTTAAGCCCGTATTTTTACAAATATTATCGTTGCCACAACGGATAATGAGGCGAAAATTTGGCGGCCTGCTGCCCGAGTGTCTGGGGGAGGGGGTTAATGAGGTGGGAGCATATATGCAAGAGACCGGTAGTAATCGGCGGAAGTGATTTTCGTCCCCATTAGCGACATAGTTCTACCGTTTGTATACGTTCAAGAAGAACACCAAAATGGCTGAGAGCCGATAGAGCGCTCTTTGCCGCTAGAGAGAAGGACATAGCCAATAAGCCGGGTTTTAGCTTGAGATTAAACAGTAAAGGCAACCATAGTTGAATTTATTGAAACAAGAACTGGTCCCAAATGCCGGCATTTTAAAAGCTAGAAATTCAGCGCCTTGTCAACGTGACGGTTTAAATTGCAATTAATAGAAGTTCCTTATGGCGGTTCAACAGGCACGAAGAGGAAAAAGTATCATGACATCTCCCAGTAACTTATCTCGACTTTCGCGCTGCCTCTGGCTGGTCTTGGGGATGTTTGTCTTTTTCGCCATCCTTTTTGTCATATACGTTCATTCGGAAAAGCAAGTTGATCGTGCCAATGAGCTGCGGCTTCAATCGCACTTGTTGGCTGACGAATTACGCCAGTCATCGGATGATCTCACCCGGATGGTGCGCAGTTATGTCATTACCGCCAACCCGGTTTATAAACAACACCACCAGGAAACTCTCGATATCCGCGACGGCAAGATCTCTCGCCCGCTCAATTATCATAATATCTATTGGGACTTGGTGCTGGCTGATGACCAGCGGCCGCGGCTGGACAGCGGACAAAAGATTGCCTTGCTGGACCTGATGGGACAAGCCGGTTTTACCGAGGAAGAATTTGCCAGGCTGGCAACAGCCAAGGCTAATTCGGATGGTCTTACCCGCGTTGAATTTGCGGCAATGAAGCTGCTCGAATCGACAGCCATACCTACTGACGCCAATCGCCTCAAGGCAAGCCAAATGCTGAACGATGCGGCCTATCATCAGGCCAAGGCCGATATCATGCAGCCGATCAGCGAGTTCTACCAACTGATGAGCCAGCGCACCCTGGACGCCGTCCATATTGCGAAAAATACAGCTATGCTAATGCGCATGGCGTTCATCGCTTCCGGCCTGTTGTTGATACTCATGCTGTGGCGCGCTTGCCGGGCTTTATATACCACACTGGGTTCATCGGTGAATGAACTGTATGAGCGCATTAAATGCATAGGTCGCGGCGATTTTTCATCGCCTATTGCCGTCCCGCGAGGCATGGAAAATAGTATGCTGGCCTGGCTGTCGGAAACGCAAATCAACCTTGCCAAAAATGACGCCCGGCGCAGGGAGGCCGAACTCAGGAATGAGCGCATGACCCAGCTCTATGCCGCTTTGAGCCAGTGCAATCAAGCTATCGTGCGCTGTAATGATGAAGCAGAGTTGTTTGCGCAGATTTGCTGTGATGCGGTGACTTTCGGCGGCATGAAAATGGCCTGGATAGGCATGTTGGATGAACAAAGCAAACAGCTTAATCCGGTCGAGTCATATGGCAGCGGCACGGAATATTTGGAAGGGATTGACATTTCTGTTGATGAAAACAAGGCTTCCGGTCGCGGCCCAGCCGGAACATCGATGCGCGAGGATCGGCCTTTCTGGTGTCAGGATTATCAGCATGATCCCGCCACTGTAGTCTGGCGCGAGCGCGGTGCAAAGTTCGGGTGGAAGGCTTCAGCTTCGCTGCCGTTGCACAGAAACGGCGCGGTCGTAGGCGTTTTCATACTATACGCCGCAGAAATCAATGCCTTTGATCAATCGGCGCGCGACCTGCTGGTTGAAATGGCGATGGACATCGATTATGCGCTGAACAGTTTTGAGCACGAGTCGCTGCGCAGGCACGCTGAAAGCTCACTCGCAGACTCACACCATCTGCTTAAAATGATCATCGATACGGCTCCCATCCGCGTATTCTGGAAGGATACAAAATTACGTTATATGGGCTGTAACCCTGCTTTTGCCAAAGATGCGGGAGTGGATTCAACGCAGGACATTATCGGTAAGGACGATTTTCAGCTGGCGTGGAAAGAGCAGGCCGAACACTACCAAGCGGATGATTTGCGGGTAATGGGTGCAAATAGCCCCAAGCTTGCTTTTGAAGAACAGCAAACTACGCCTGATGGAAAAAACATCTGGCTACGGACGTCCAAAGTGCCGCTCCAGAATGAAGCGAGCGAAACGATCGGTTTGCTGGGTATTTATGAAGATATCACCGAGCAAAAGCACTCCGAGGAACGCATCCACTATCTGGCAAATTTCGATTTACTGACCGGACTCCCGAACCGCACGCAACTGAATGATCATCTTAACTATGCCCTCAGCCTGGCAAAGTGCGGCAACGGCCATCTGGCATTGATGTTTCTCGATCTCGACCATTTCAAAGATATCAATGATTCGCTCGGCCATAGTATTGGCGATGCCTTGCTGATTGAATTGGCGAAACGTCTGCGCCTCGCGCTTCGAACGGAGGACACCGTGACCCGCTTGGGCGGAGACGAATTTATTTTATTATTGCCTGGGGTCGATGCTATCGGAGCCGCGCATGTTGCGCAAAAGTTGCTGGATGGCATTGCCGAGTCCTATTTGATCGAACTCTATGACCTGGCTTTGACAGCATCGATCGGCATTGCGCTTTATCCGGAAGATGGCGGGGATCTGGAAACACTCTGCAAGAGCGCAGATGCCGCGATGTATCGAGCCAAACAGGAAGGCCGCCAATGCTATCGTTTTTTTACCCACGAAATGCAAGCGCATTCGGCCCGCAATCTGCAATTGCTGAATGCACTGCATCACGCGCTGGAACGGAACCAGTTGCAAATCTATTACCAGCCGCAAGTGGCCCTGCACGACCGGCGTATCATTGGAGCGGAAGCTTTGCTGCGCTGGCAGCATCCTGAATTAGGCATGGTGTCTCCGGCAGATTTTATTCCGGTCGCGGAAGGCAGCGGGCTGATCCTGCCAATCGGCGAATGGGTATTAAGGTGCGCCGTGCGGCAGGCAAAAGCCTGGATGGATGAAGGCTTTGCACCGCTAACTATGGCCGTGAATCTGTCCGCAGTGCAGTTTCGTCATCCCGATTTGCCCGAGTTGGTCACTCGCATACTCGACGAAGAGGGCTTGCCGCCCGAGTATCTGGAACTGGAGTTGACTGAAAGCGTGGCAATGCACAATCCGCAAGGCGTTATTGCCGTGATGAATAACCTGCATGAGTGCGGCGTTCGCATGTCGATTGACGACTTCGGTACCGGCTATTCCTCACTGAGCTATCTGAAGAAATTCAAGGTGTACAAACTCAAGATCGACCAATCCTTTGTGCGCGACATCAGTACCGACCCGGAGGATAAGGCTATCGTCAGCGCCGTTATCAATTTGGCGAAGAGTCTTGGCCTTAAAACCATTGCCGAAGGCGTGGAAACAGAAGGGCAACTCGCGTTTTTGCGCGAGCAGGGTTGCGATGAGATGCAGGGTTATCTGTTCAGCAAGCCGGTGCTTGCCAGGCAATTTGAAGCTTTGCTGAAGCAAAACGTTGTTTTTGATGAGATGCCGAAGCCGCTTCGCCAGCCATGAAATAGCTAGATGCAGTTGATGCGCGGCTTGAAGCGGGCAGGGAGCGACGCCACGCCTAACCGGGCAAATACGGATGTGTTCCGCGTTAACTTTGAAAGGATACTGAAAGGTTGCAATGTTAAACTCTGAATGGGCGAAGCGCTTTTGAAGCGAGTGTAAACATAACAAATTTAGTTTACAGGCTCTTACCTTTTGCAATCTGGCATAACCGTTGAAGGACTATTGATAGTTTGCAAGGTTAATGCTTGCCAAGCAACAACCTTAACGTACAATTGCCAGTCCTTGAAACTACCAGACAACAGAGCATAAGGAATACAACAATCATGGGGATACTCAGCATACTGCTCTGGACTCCGGCTGCCGGGGTTTTGCTCCTGGCCTTAACTTCCGGCCAGAACGTCCGGCTAATCCGCTATATCGCAAATCTGTTTACCACCATCGCTTTTTTATTGGTGTGCTGGCTGCTGAGCATCTATAACGCGCATGATGCGGGTTTACAGTTTAATGAATATTATCCGCTTAACCCCAAGCTAGGCAGCGCTTACGCATTGGGCATAGACGGCTTATCGATGCCGATGCTGGTATTGGCGACCTTGCTCACCTCGATCTCATTGCTGGTTTCAGCCAACGTATCCACCGGTATCAAGGGCTACCATATCTGCATATTGCTGCTTGAATTCGGGATGTTGGGCGTGTTTCTGGCCCAGGATTGGGCATTGTTCTATATCTTCTGGGAAGTGACGTTAATTCCGCTATTCTTTCTGATTGGCCGCTGGGGCGGCAAACGGCGGCACACCGCCAGCCTTAATTTCGTACTGTACACGATGGGCGGCTCGGTTTTTATGTTGATCAGCCTGTTGGCGATCAGCCAGTATGATCTTGAACACGGCGGTTCCTTAATGTCCTCCATGCATCAGGCCGCGCAAGACATGCCAAGGGTTGAGCAGGTCCTGGTGCTGCTGGGCTTTGTGATCGGTTTTGGGGTTAAGATGCCGATTTTTCCGCTGCACGGCTGGCTGCCGCTGGCGCATGTCGAAGCGCCCAGCCCGGTCAGCATTTTGCTGTCCGGTATCTTGCTGAAAATGGGCGCTTATGGCTTGATCAGGGCGGTAGTGATGTTGCCGGAGGCCGCTAAATTGTTGCAGCCGATGCTGTTTTTTCTGGGATTGTTCGGCATGCTTTACGGCGGATTACTGGCCTGGCGGCAAAGCGATCTCAAAGCCATGGTCGCCTATTCTTCAATCAGCCATATGGGTATCGTGCTGCTGGGCCTCGCGACACTGAATGAAACGGGCATTACCGGTGCCGTTTTACAGATGACCGCGCACGGCCTGATTGCCGGGGCGCTGTTTCTGCTGGTCGGCCTGCTGTATGAACGTACCCATACCCGCAACATTCAGGATTACAGCTCACTGATTCAGGTGATGCCGCGTTTTGCGCTGTTCATGACCTTAACCTTGTTGGCGGCAATGGGGCTACCGGGTTCGGTCGGCTTTATTGCCGAGCTGCATACGCTGATCGGCGGTTTCAGTACGTTTCCAAGCGCCGGGATGAGCATGGGCGTGATGGTGTTTTTTAGCGTCAGCATTTTAATCGGAGCCGCCTACGCGATGCGCACCGTCAGTCTGTTGTTTACCGGGCCGGTAAAAGCGCAAATGCGACACATTGAAGATTTGAGGGCGCCGGAAATGCTGGCTGTCGGGATACTGGTGACAGGCATCGTGTTGTTCGGCTTGCAACCCACTCCGCTGCTTGATTTGTCCTCAGCCACTATCAGCCAGATGAACGACGTGATCCGGCAACGGATTTTGTAGGATTAGCATGCAAGAGACTCCTTTGTATAAGAACCCCGCGTTGCGCGACCAAATCGCTCATGCGCTGAACCATCTGGATCATGTTCTGCCAGGGCAAGCGCCGATCCTCGATTTCGTGCATCACAATACCTTGCATGGCTTTCAGCATCTGCCGTTTGACGAGGCGCTGGCTGAATTCGAAGCCTTAACCGGTATCGGCGGTTACCTTCCCGAAGCGCAAAACCGCGATTTTTACCGACAAGGGCGCATTGATGATCGCGACTTGGCGGCAGCCTTTGCCCAACATCCAGCCTTGCAGGCAGAGCAAATTGTTTGCCGCTTGAAAGACAAAACCATCATCCGGCAGGATATCTGCTGCATTGCTTTGTTATTCGATCTGTCAGAGGTCAGCATCAGCCAATTGAACTGGCAAATAGAAGAGCTGGCGGCGCTGGATGCAGTGCAAGCCGATGTGCCCGAGTCGATCCGGCAGCGCTTGTCCGCCGATAGCAACATGATCCGGCAATTGTGGGAAAATATTTTAATCAAGCTCGGGCTGGAGCAGGCGGCTTTACACCCGGAAAACATGCTGGATTTGTCGCTGGAACAGGCGGAAGACTGGCTGGAGCATGGCGCCAGCATTCCCAAGCAGGAAAATGGCGCATCCACCGCGTCTGCTCCCGGCAGTCCTTCGGCATACACACCATCCCTGGCGATCGTCGCGCCGGTTCCCGACCTGTCTGCGACATGCATACCATCCTTGGCGATCGCCTCGTCTGTTCCCGACAGACCAGCGGCATACACACCATCCTTGGCGATAACACATCAGCAAATGCGGGAGCAGGCAGGCGCAGCATTGGATGATCTGCTGGGCCAAATAGGCGACGACATTAGTTTGCGAGGTTTTATCCTGGCCTTGACGGGCGTAGATATTCTCGACGCTATCCGTTCGCAGCTGATACGTTTTTGCGCATCAGGGCTGGATGAAGGCGTAGCGGCATGGCAGTTGCCAGAGCGCAGCCGGTTGGGATTTTATGCCGCTTGGCGGGCAACGGCCCAGTATGACGCAAATCCTTTCTTGCATGAGTTACGCGACTGGCAACAAATTACCGCCGAATTGCCCGAAGATGCGCTCGATACCATCATTCTGCAACTCGACCACCTGGAAATACCGCAAGCGCACTGGGAGGGCTACCTTCGTAGATTAGCGCTGGAAATACCCGGTTGGTCCGGGCTGATCAACTGGCGGCAGCATCACCCCAGCTATCAAACGCCCAATGATGCAGCGCCGACACTGGCCGATTATTTGGCCATACGCCTGACACTGGACCGGCTGTGGTTGAATCAGGTTTGCCGCGATACCTGGAAAATCGAAGCCAAGCTCAGCTCAATTCAAAGCTATTTTCGGAAAAACCTGTCGGAATTCATGGTGCGCAGCTGTCTGTATCAAGGCGATTTACCGGAATATCTGACCCATCGGGCGGAATCGCTGACCTTGCATGCCGGTTCCGAACGCTATGACCGTAGCGATTGGCATCAACTTGCCGACCTGATTTGGACTTGGCGGTGCTGTCCGTTGGCGGATAAACATTCTGTAGCCGCGCATTCGGCAATCGCTCCTGCACCCATGCAGGCGTCGCCGCATAACAGCGGCTGGCGACTGTTTCGTTTGTGTCAGCATCTGGGCCTTGATGCCGCAGATGTGCAACAAATGGATGCCAACGATTTACAAGCCATGTTGGCGGTGCTGGATGAATTCACCGTGGCCGAGCGCAGCAAAGTCTGGCTGACGGCTTACGAACATCATTATAAAGAGAGCTTCTTTCACGCCGTGCGCGCCAATCATCAGCGTGGCCGCTGGGCCGGACGCGGGCAGCGCCCCGATTCGCAGATCGTGTTCTGCATGGACGACCGCGAAGAGAGCTTTCGCCGCCATCTTGAAGAGTTCAACCCCGCTGTTGAAACACTGGGCGCCGCCGGGTTTTTCGGCGTTGCCATGAATTACAAGGGCCTGGACGACAGTAAAGTCACGCCGTTGTGCCCGGTGGTGGTAACGCCGGTGCATGAAGTCCATGAAGTGCCGGGTCCCGGCAGCGAAGCTTCCGCTCCTGCTCACGCCCCTCGCCTACGTCCTGTAGGCGAATCGGCGCTGCTAAAACATAGCCGCGGCCGTAAGCTGAACCAATGGCTTGCCAAACAAGTGCATCAGGGCTTGCGCCGTAATTTGTTGCTGTCGCAGCCGATTATCGATGCGGTAGCGCCGGTTACCCTCGCCGGGTTATTGGCTAAAGCGCTGTTTCCCAAATCGCAACAAAGATTGGTTTCCGGCATGGCAAAGCGGGTTTCGCCGGAGGTTAAAACGCAACTGCAGTTTACGTCTACCGATCAGACGATTGCCTCGCCGGAGCGCCCCAAACTGGGATTTACCGATAGCGAACAGGCTGACCGTGTTTCAGGCTTCCTGCGCAATATCGGGCTGACTTACGGGTTCGCGGAACTGGTCGTACTGATGGGGCACGGCTCGATCAGCCAGAATAACCCGCATTTGGCGGCCTACGATTGCGGTGCCTGTAGCGGCCGGCACGGCGGACCGAATGCCAGGGTATTTGCGGCCATGGCTAACCGTCCTGAAATACGCAAGCTGCTGGCGGAACGCGGTATCGCTATTCCGCCCGATACCTGGTTTATCGGCGCCGAGCATAACACCTGCAATGAAGAGGTCAGCTGGTATGACCTCGACCGGCTTCCCGCCGAACGGCAGGCCGGGCTAAGCAAACTACAGCAGGAATTACGGCATGCCCAACAGATGTCGGCGCACGAACGCTGTCGCAGGCTGGCGTCTGCGCCGCGCAACCCGACGCCCGAACAGGCCTTGGCGCATATCGAGGAACGCGCCGCCGATTTCTCCCAGGCGCGGCCTGAACTCGGTCATGCCACCAATGCTTCGGCGGTTGTCGGCCGGCGTTCCTTAACGCAAGGCGCATTTTTTGACCGCCGGGTGTTTCTGATTTCCTACGATCCGACCCAGGATCCTGACGGTAAGATATTGGAAGGCATTTTGCTGGCGGTGGCTCCGGTCGGCGCAGGCATTAATCTGGAATACTATTTTTCCACCGTAAATAATGAACGCTTCGGCTGCGGTACGAAAGTGCCGCATAACGTCACCGGCTTTTTCGGTGTCATGGAAGGGGCGAGCAGCGATTTACGCACCGGATTGCCTCGGCAAATGATTGAGATCCACGAGCCGATGCGCCTGCAGATTATGGTTGAAGCCAAAACAACGGTGCTGGCAGAAATCTATCAGCGCCAGGAAAGCATACGGGAACTGGTTGCAGGCGGCTGGGTGCTTTTGAGCGCTAAAGATCCTGATAGTGCCGATATTTTTGTATTTAAGCCCGGCACAGGTTTTGTACTTTGGCAGGCTGAGGCAGAAGACTTGCCGGTTCGGGATAATTCGCCGGATTGTTACCGGGATCAAACATTGCCGGTCGCGCCAATGCTGATCAAGCAACCTGAACGATTTGGAGTTAGGTAATGGATGCACTCGTTGTTTTAATTCCCTTAATGCCGTTGGCCGGGGCTTTGGCTATCGGCATCGGGCACCTGTTTGGCGTCATCAGCGGCGAGGCCGGTGAAAGCAGAACCGCAGATATAGCCGGTTGGACGATTATTATGTCCAGTTTGCTGGCTTTGACCTTGCTGGGAGCCGATTTACTGGGGAAAAATGCCGGCTTCTATAATGTAGGGCACTGGCTGAACAGCGATACGCTGGATATACAAGTCAACTTTATTACCGGCGGTTTTAGTGTCTGGCTGGCGGCGCTGTTTTCAATACTGTTGGCAATAGTCATCCAATTTTCGGTTAACTATATGCACCGGGAAGCGGGCTACCACCGGTTCTTTTTTATTCTGAGCCTGTTCTCGTCGGCAATACTGTTGTTGGTGTTATCGGGTAATGTAGTCGGCACTTTTATCGGTTGGGAAGTGGCAGGGTTATGTTCTTATTTTTTGATAGCTTACGCCTATGACCGTCCGGTTGCCGCTGCAAATGCGACGCGGGTTTTTATTACCAACCGTATTGGCGACGCCGCATTTTTGCTGGGTGCAGGCTTAAGCTATGCATGGCTTGGCAGCGTTAACTGGAGCAATATCAATGCCGCATCCGCACAGTTCAGTCCGGGCGAAGCGACCGCCATTGCGCTGTGTTTCGCAGTCGCCGCTTTTGCCAAATCCGCGCAGCTGCCTTTTACCCCTTGGCTGGCCAGAGCGATGGAAGGCCCTACGCCGTCCAGCGCGGTATTTTACGGCGCGGTCATGGTACATGCCGGTGTTTATCTGATCATTTTGCTGAGGCCGGTTTTCGAACATGCGCCCTTGGCTATGGCTGTGGTCGCCATAGTGGGTTTGATGACAGCTGTTTATGGCTTTGTGGTCGGGTTGACCCAGACCGACGTTAAAAGCTCGCTGATTTTTGCGACATCCGGGCAATTGGGGCTGATGTTCCTGGAATGCGGCCTGGGCTTTTGGCAACTGGCCGGCTGGCATCTTTGCGCCCATGCGGTGGTTCGCGGTTATCAGTTCCTGACTGCGCCGTCATTAATGCACAACGTCCAGGGCTTACGCGTCGAAGCATCCCGGCTAGACTCTGCGCCTCTTTGGGTTTATGTCGCATCCTTGCAGCGTTTCTGGCTGGACCAGGTTACCGATTGGGCGCTGGTTAAGCCGGTACGCGGCTTGGCTCATGATTTGAGCTATTTTGACGATCATGTCGTTGACCGGATCATGGGTATTCCCGATCCGGCTATCCGGACCATATCGTCACTCGCACAACTGGAAGAACGCATGGTTGGCGCCCGACTGGATACTGACTCGGATAGATTTGCTCACGGCAGCGGTCTGGCGGGAAAACTTACCGAATGGATGGCGGCCGTGCTGCACTGGTTCGAGGACCGTTTCGTATTGCGCGGCGTCGGCAAAAATGCCATCAATTATGGCCGGGAGCTTGGCCATATCGCCAACAAGTTTGAACAATCAGTGCTCAGACCCCGCTATCTGGTGTTGTTTGTGTTTATAACATTGCTAGTCGCATTTTGAGGCCGTGATGGATATTACTGTTAACCACTGGTCGCAACTGGCGGCTTTTCCGCTGCTTACCGCGTTGACGCTGGTTCCGCTGGCGTCGATGATCGCCATCCTGCTGTCGAAGTCGTCGACGGTGGCACTGCGCTTTGGCTTTGCCGGAGCGTCGGTCACGGTATTGCTTAGCTTTTATCTGCTGACTGTTTTCGATTCCGCCACGCCTGGCATTCATCTGGCCGAGCATTTCAATTTTGCGGGCCTCAGTTACAGTGTCGGTGTCGATGGGTCTAATATCTTGTTTATTCCGCTGACCGCCATTTTAACCTTGCTCGCGCTGATTTATACCTTGATTACCCGGCATGTAACCGACCGGTTGTTCATTGCCTGCTTGTTGGGTTATGAAACCGTATTGATCGGCGCGTTTGCCGCGCTGAATGTGATGCAGTTCTGGCTATGGTGCGTGTTGGAACTGATTCCTGTGGCGCTGCTGACGATTCACGCCGGAACCGGGCAAAATCGGCGCTGGGTTGTCGTGAAGTTGCTGCAATACTGGGGCAGCGGCTTGCTGATGACGCTGACCGGCTTCTTGTTACTGGCTTTCGGCTTAATCGATTCCGAACATGCGCTGACTTTCGATTGGCTGACGCTTAAACAGAATAATGCCTATTTACACGATGAGGTACTGATTTTCGTGCTGCTGTTCTTCGGCTTTGCGATACGGATGCCGCTATTTCCGTTTCACGGCTGGTTGCCGGTGCTGGCAGAGCAGGGCACGGTCGCCAGCGCCGTGATTTATCTGGTGGGCTTGAAGCTGGGCATTTATGCGGTTATCCGCTTTATTTTGCCGATGGTGCCCGGCGTTGCCGAACAATGGTCAGGCTTTGTAGTGATACTGGGTTTGATCAGCATTTTTTACGGCGCATTGCTGGCGCTGATGCAAATCAATATTCGCCGTTTGCTGGCTTTTGCGGTCATCAGCCAGACCGGCATGCTGGTCATCGGCGCTTTCTGTTTTAACGAAAACGGCCTGGAAGGCAGCCTGTTGCTGTCCGTGGCCTATGGTCTGGCGACGGCGGGCATGTTGTTTAGCGTCGGGCTGGTTTACGAGCGCACCCGCACCGCTTATCTACCGCGTCTGGGCGGACTGTTCGATACCAACACAACCTTGGCTGTGCTGTTTTTGGTTTCTGCGCTGAGCACCATGGTCATGCCCGGCACGCCGGGATTCGATGCCGCGCATTTGCTGGTCGAAGGGATTATCGAAGAAGACGGCTGGCTGCTTGCCATCGCCATTTTGCTCGGTAACGTAATGTCTGCCGCGTTCTTGTTATGGGCTTTCCAGCGGGCTTTCATGGCAAACCCCAAGCGTGCCGAGCAACCTTACAGCTGCGCGCACCACCCGGTTTGGATCGAGCGTCTTATCGCCGCAGTAATTTGCCTGTTGCTGATCGGTACCGGCTTTTACACAACGCCGTGGCTGAATTTTATAGACCAGGATGCGGTCGTTATCGGCGAGCAATTTCCGATACACGGCTCACAATCCAATGACAATACCAAGGACGGCCAACATGAGTAATGCAAGTTTCCCTGTTTTAAGCCTGATCATTCTGCTGCCCTTATTGGGCGCGATGGCTATAGCCGTGACTCGCGATATCCGTTTGGCTAAAACCGTCGCACTGCTGTTTGCCACGCTGGAGTTAATCGCCACAGGGGTGACGGTGCAGTTGTTTAATGCCGGCCTTGGCAACAGCTTTCAACTGGTTGAACAACATGCCTGGATACCGAGCCTGAACATCGAATATTTGGTTGGAGTGGATGGCATTTCGGTGCTGTTCTTGCCGATGTCCGCACTGCTGACGTTAATGGCGATCATCGCCTCATGGAATTCGGTGCAGCACCTGACTCGTTTCCATTTTGCATTATTACTGGCGCTGGAAAGCATCACCATCGGCGTTTTTGTGGCGCTGGATATGGCGCTGTTCTTTTTGTTCTGGGAACTGACCTTACCGCCGATATTCTTTTTAATCGGTTTATGGGGCATAGGTTCTGGAAGGCGTAGCGCGGCGATAAAGTACACGATGTTTATGCTGTTCGGCGGCGTGCCGTTACTGTTTGCGATTATCATACTGGCGGTTAATCATGCCACCGTAGCAGGCGGCAGCATTCCTCAGGGGCTGGCCTTCAGCTTGCCGGTATTGCTGGGAACGCCATTGCCGGACAGCCTGCAAACGTTGGTATTTTTATTGTTACTGCTCGGCTTTGCCGTTAAAGCGCCTTTGGTGCCGTTTCATACCTGGCTGCCCACTGTGGCAATGGAAGGCCCGACCCAGCTAACTGCCCTGCTGACCGGCTTGAAGCTCGGCGCTTTCGGCATCATCCGTTTTGCAATGCCGCTGGCGCCAACCGCCGCCGTTCAATACAGCTGGGTATTAGGCATACTCGGCGCAATAACGCTAGTTTACAGTGCGTTGATTGCGTTGCAGCAGACCAATTTGCGCCGCTTATTGGCTTATGCCAGCGTCAGTCATGTCGGGCTGGTTATCGTCGGCGTTGCCTCCCTGACTATGCAAGGCATACAGGGGGCGATTTTCCAATTGCTGAATTTCACGATGATTGCCGGTTCCCTGATGCTGGTGGCCGGTTTTATCCAGCATCGTTTGGGCAGTACCGAAGCCATTCATCTGGGCGGCCTGGCTAAAGTGATGCCACGCCTGGCCTGCTTTTATTTTTTATTTGTGCTGGCCAGCATAGGCTTGCCCGGAACCAGCGGCTTTCCTGCCGAGCTGTTGTTAATTGTCAGCACCATGCTGGCGCACCCCAGCATCAGCATCGCAGCCCTGATCGGAGTGATATTGAGCGCCGCCTATATGCTGACCTTTACCCGCCGGGCTTTTTTCGGCCCTGTGACTCAGGCAAGCGTCAGACAAGTGCAGGATTTGCGGCCCCGCGAGCTGACGTTGTTGTGCATATCGGCGTTGTTGATATTGGGGTTTGGTTTCTTCCCGAATAGCGTGCTAAAAACCAATCGGGCAACGGCGGAAGCCTGGTTGAGCCGGATAATGGATCAGCCGGTGTTGGTCAGTGAGTCTGGGCGGAATTAAAAAATTCAGCCTGGTAGATACCGTCTTGAAAGTCAACTTTAAATCGCATAATTGGCTTGATAAGGTTGACGAGTTTTCAAGACGCCAAAACATAAGTGCACCAGCTTACGCATGGCAGCCCCCAGCGCGGACATTTTGCT
>Ga0208117_100145_pt1 | contig 44812 bp, 32 predicted proteins | sample LakWasMet26_LOW6_2_FD_183870 | JGI IMG/M metagenome (GOLD analysis project Ga0208117, IMG submission 183870) | Freshwater sediment methanotrophic microbial communities from Lake Washington under simulated oxygen tension - Sediment Metagenome... | ecosystem: Environmental > Aquatic > Freshwater >...
AAGTTGAAGCTAATGTCCGCGAGCGTAATGTGAAGGCTACCCCCGTCAATTGGCGCTTTACCACCCAAGAGGCACGACGGAAGCTGGCTCGGCTTTATCCTTGTACTTCATCATGACTGACTACTAGAATGACAATAGGAATGTCGCTGTCTTTAATTACTTTTTGACAATTTGGAAAGAGGAAATGTTGTCGGTTTCCATGAGGTACCGACAAAGATGCCAAAACGACTTTTATACAAATGGCAACCAAAAACGTTGGGCAATAAAAAAGGCCTTAGGTTTGCACCTAAGGCCTTGATATTCTTGGAGCTGGCGATGGGAATCGAACCCGCGACCGGCTGATTACAAATCACATTATTTTTCAATAAGTTATTGTTTTTATTGAGTTATGTATTTGTGTTTTTGCGTGACCTTGCACGGCAAGTCATCACGAATCACAACCGAAACACGCAAAATTCACGCATGTCCCTCCATCCATTTGGGTCTGGCAGTTGTAATAATCGCGCACTACGCCATACCCTAATCACATGAATGCTACTCAAACCAACCAATCGGCGGTTACATAATTGTATCAATAACTAATAAAGCTAGTTATTGCCATAATACCAATGAGTAGGATGAACTTTGCTTATTGATTCAACCACAACATTCACCTTTTCTAGATAATTGACTTGAGTAGTAATCTCTCTTTCAAACGGGTACTCGGCTCTTATTCCTTGTACTAATCGCCAATATCCAACACCTTGGTCAAGTATGATTTTTGAATGGCTTCCATCAGCCCAATTTAGTTGAAGTCTCCTTTCGTGTGGTAATTCGACATTTGAATAAGTATCGTCCCACGAAAAATCAGAGAACTTTTGATTAAACCAAGATTTGACTGTATCAGCTCTGTCTTTAGCATTACTCCAGTCATGGAACAGCCACCTTGGAGAATCATTATTTAGGCGCTCCAACCTTGAAGTGGCTATTGATATTTTAGTTTTCGTGTTGATGCTATTGCGGTAATCGCAAAGAGCAGTTAGGAAGCTATTTAAAAGGATTACTACTAATGGTGACCTCAGGTATCTATCTGAATAAACAACTTCTAATAATTCTACGTCACCGTTCAACATGTCCATTAACTTCGGAAACCGTGTTGAAATAAGCTCCCATGCCCTTTCACCAAATGAGTGGGATGGACCATTCAGTTCTTGACATATTTCTAACTCTATTAAGCCAGGCTGTGGACTTCGCAAGCTCTTAATGTCGGTCAACTTAGCATTGGAAGGCTCAGGTGTAATGGCTTTCTCTAAACGAGCAAAGACAAATTGAATGTCAGAATCACCGCTCCCCCAGCGTGGCGTTGGTACTAACGCTGTTTCTGAGCTTGCAGCCCAAAGGATATCAATTTGATCAGAGCCGGCTTCAAGAATTATAGGCAAAGCAGGGTCACCTGCAGTTGCAATAGTTTCAGTTATGTAAACGTCAGCATTTACATATGTCGTCAAAGCTTCGAGTTCGGCTTGCTGACTAACGCTTAATTTTTCTAACGACTCAGACGGTAAAACGAATTGCAATTGTATATTTGCTTCATTTAATCGACTAAGCTCACTTCGAAGCCTCCATGCCAATGGTTCCCATAGAGCAGAATTGCCACCAAGGTAAGCTCTAACCACTGATATTGGATGCTTTTGCCACTCCCTGTTGAATGCCAATATTAGAGGCTCCATTTCTAATTTGCTTTCTGAACCAAATACCTTGATGTGCTCTGGTATTTCGAAAGAATTTAAATATGACGGTGATAGCAACTCTAAAGCATTATGGCGATTGAGGTCATTGCTATGATGTTGCGTATTGTAAGTTAACAAGCATCCCTGACATGCTGAATCGCAATTTTTTGGACAGTGCAAGATAGACTCAGTTCGTTTCAAAAGCTCCGGTAACCGAGGCACTGCTTGAGCGACATAACCTGCACCACCGGTTGCTGTGTCAAATAAAAAGATACTATAGGAAGACTGGCCTTGCTGATTTCGACTTGGTGCAGCATGCGAACCAATTTCACTTTCCTCAATACCTAACAACAGTGACCAAGCCTGACGTAAAGCAATCGCCATTGTGTAAGCAGTGGTTTTATCCAGAGGTTTGCCATCATGTCCACGAAGTTGCAATTCAAGAACATTTGTTCTTGTAGCTATCCCCATGAAAATGTTATCAATAATAGCCCAATCTTCATCGTTACCTGGACATTCCTTTTCCCGATCATCCATTTTTCCGCCACGCAAACGCTTATGCCCGGAAATAGTTGCGGGACGTTCCGCGCTTTCAGACATCGAATCAGCAAATCCACAACGCAAGCAAAGAGTAAAACCATTGCCATGCAAGCCTTCACTACGATAGAAAATTTCGCCTTGAATGCTGGATCGAAAACGACCAAAAGAGGGGTTTGGCAATAGCATCCAGTCGGCGCCATCTAGAGAAATCAAGGGGTCACGAACTGGAATATATTGCGGTATAGAAATGTCATTATGCGGTTTACAACGAATATCCACAGCAAATCCGGCAGGCTGAAGAAAACGATTTCGAGTTAATTTAGAAATATCTTTCTCGCCACAATGCGGACAATTTTCCGGCATCATCAATCTCGTGCCGTTCCCGCCGCAGGTCTCGCAGCGCCAAACCCAACGTAAGTTTTGTATTTCCGGAGCACTATTCATTTCCGCCGGCATGTGCCAGTTTAAAGTCACCCCACTGCTACGATATACACGCCCATCTAACACAGTGTCTGTTCCTGGCGCATAATCCCGGATTGCAATAGCCAAATTACGACTGGGAAAGCCCGCTCGTCTCGATCGATTATCTTCGCGATCAGCGGTTTCATTTTTAGTTTTACGCAACAAATCTTCTAGAGTAGTAGTCACTAGCTGAACGACATCAGTTGGGAAACCATAGCCGGGTAAAAAGCCCATGGTCGCCAATACTCCAAGCAAATACTCCCCCCTTAATCTGGTAAGCTGAATTTGAACGGCTTGCTCAGGCTTACTATTACCCTCTTTAGTTTTCAAAATTTCATATTGAGACAGTACCCCGCAGAACTCATGACGCCACTTGTCAACAACTCGTGATAATGATTCGACACAGTTCCCAAGAAGATATTTAGGTGGTTGACCCGCAAAAATACTGCGATTCGTTAAGAAAAATAATCCATTGGTTAAACTATCTATTGTTAAAGCTTGTTCTTCACACCAATTAGCAAAAATGTCGCAAGGTGCTGATTCACCTTCTTGAGTGGATTCAAAAAACCATCCAGCCGTAACCTTATGGATTTTATCCGGAACACGATCCGTCAAAAAATAGGCCAGAGCCATTGAATTGATGTGGCGTTGGATAATGGTTTCACTTTGTAATGCAACCTGGGGCATTGCTAATCGAGTTATAAATGGCCAAAGAGGATTATTGAAGACCGCTTCACCATGCGGCGTGGATTTGCATAAGGTGAAACTCAATGCTGCTGTTTCACCTCGTCGCCCGGCTCGCCCCGCTCGTTGAAGAAAATTGGCTGGGTGCGGGGGCACATTATTCATTGCAACCGACGTTAAACCTCCAATATCAACGCCCATTTCCATGGTTGTGGAACAGCTTAGTAAATTGATTTGTCCGTTTTTAAATGCTGTTTCGCGTTTAGTCAGTTCAGCACCTGACACCTGAGCAGAATGCTCCATAGCACGAAGATAACGGGTATGCGAAGCAAGACGATCACTGATATCAGACCAAGCACCTAAGTCACGTAATTTTGCGATTTCAGGATTAGCTTCTAACCAGCTATCTGCCTCTTGGGCATCACAGCCAAACCAAAATGGCTTTGGCAATTCAGGTATCGTAACCTTAGTGCATACAACCATTTCGTCTGGCACGTAGGGCTCAGGCAAATAAGGGCTTATTCCGCGAAATGTTACTGGCAGCAAACGGCGAGTTACCGGACAAAACCACGCTTCACCTATGCTTTGTAATACAGCTTGTTTTTCCAATTCAAGTTGAAAGCCTTTTTCACCTTGCGACAAAACCGGCCTAATCCCTTGCCAAACAGCGACTAATAACTCGTCTATCTGTCCTCGATGATTTACATCTTTTGCATCCAATTTAAATGCGAAAGCCAGAATACGTATTAATCGACTGAGATAGGGATTGTTTGTATCGGCAGTTGGCCAAAGTCGCAGTATTCTTTTCTCATATTTACTTGCAGTATTGGGCTTGATCATGCCTGGGGGTAACTGAATAGTTGGAATACCCGGATAGCCCAGCCAACGCTCAATATCTGGAGCAATAGATACACTTTTTCCTCCTCGAATATGGAAATCTAACGCCACCTGCAATAGCATAAACCATTCATCACTTTTAATTCCTCGCTGTTTTATTACGGCCGGCAATTCAGATTTAATTACTCCTGGATAATGTAGCTGGACAAGACCTAAGCCTTCTAATGAAAATTGCCGTTTAGGTCTTACAAAAAACTCGCGAAATAAACACAACCTCGCCAATTGACGATCAGTCAATTGACCAAAGCTTAACTCCTTTAAGTTAGGTAACATCCAGCGAAAAAAATCATCTGAATTCAGTAGCTTATTCTCTGCTTCTTCCCAAGTCAGCTGCGCTGGTGCTGGCGACTCTAAGCTAGCAAGTTTTGCTTTTCTTTCATCAAGTACACCTTGAATAACTGGGTTAGTCTGCGCAATCGGTTCTAAGCTTTTTATTTCTTCTAAAAGCTTCTTTATTTGCTTTTCATCTTTGGATGGTTTTTGAGCGGCAAGAGAATGGTAAAGCAAGCTCTTAACATAATTTCGCTCACTTTCTTGTTGCAACTTTGCTGCGAATCGAGCTGTACCTTGTCGACTATCGGTAAAACTAATTAGCCTCTTTCCATCTAACGGCCTGACATCCTCTCCACCGAACATTTTCGGTAACGGTTCCAAAATCGTCGGTATAGCAGTTGATAACAGAAACGGAGCACCTAGCCGTATGGGACGGAATAAAATATTGCCAACATGTTCCTTTTTATTACAAACCGAACAGCTAATTGTGTCGGCATGCGGTATAACAAAATGAACAGGAACACCTTCTTTTCCGGACCAGTCTAGTTTTCCTTCATTTGTTAAACCAACACCTTGCGCATTAGCCGAAGCCTTTTTGGTTAGTAGGCGAAGTAGACCTGAGCTTGTTCCTGCTGGTTTTGCGGGCGCATCGTCTTCCTCCTCCCCTTCCAATGGTTCCAGCTCTTGCTGGTATTCGTCTTCATCTTGGGTATGTTCATGCTGGATCAGCCATTCCTTACCATCTCTATATGTTTCATTTGCTGACAGATATTCAGCTCCGCATTCGCCACATTGAACCAAATCAAAAATCGGCATCTGACAGTAGGGACAGTGCTTGCGCCGTTCCAGAAATACAGCACCGAATGGCCAACGCTCATCATTTAATTCCGTATTATGTCGCCCTTGGCACTGATGATTTGAACAAACCCAAACACCATTGATGGTTCGATGAAACAGGTGGCCTCGGAGTGGTAAAAAGGGTTCATTATTGTCACTTTTGGCTTGTGTACATAAGTCCAAAAACCTTAGAGTGTTCTGACGAGCAACATTGGTCTCTGATTTAAAAACAATCTGACTCAAATCAGTGAGTCGACTGGCTTGTTGAGTTAAAAGAGAACGAATGCGGCGTGCGGAGTCATTCCTAGACAAAAGATTAAACTTTTCAATTTCCGATGCTTTCTGCAAACTTTTAATATCAATCTCGGTTCGGGTTTCATTCGAGAGTAAAGTTGGTAGCTCGGGTACTTGTCGTTTGCCCTCAACAACTGAAATACGATCGACAGAAACGCCTGCAATGTCAGCCAAAAATTCAGCCAATCGACTTCGCGATTCCTCACTCCTGTCACCTAGTGTCGCCGAGGTCGCTACGAAGTGAACATCTTCAGGTCGACAATCAAAGGCGCTTAAGACCCGCCGCAGTAGTAATGTCAATTCTGCTGCTTGTGAGCCCAAATAAGTATGCGCTTCATCAATGACAATCCAACGCAATTGGCCTTGTGACTGAGTAAGAATTGGCCGATCTTCATTCCGGACCAGCATATACTCGAGCATCGTGGCATTCGTTACTAAGATGGGCGGCGGATTAGAACGGAGGGTTTTGCGGTCAGCAACTTCGCTTAACCATTCGCTTTTCCCTTGATCGGGGGTATCGCCGTTGTATAAAGAAAAGCGTACTTTTCCATTAAACGGCTCAGACCAAGCGACTAACCTATCTTTTTGGCTCTTAATCAAAGCGTTTAAAGGATATAAAAATAGGGCTCGCACACCGGTTAATGGATTGCCTTGACGTTGCTCCAATTCAACAGCCAGATCGTTCAATATGGGGATCAAAAAACATTCAGTTTTACCCGAACCAGTTCCACTGCTTACTAATGCTGATCGAGTAGGAGTGCATTCAATTAATGCTCGCCAAGCTTGTAACTGATGACGATATGGATGCTGTTTGAGATCAAACGTATAGTTTTCTGTGAGACCTTCTATTTGCGGTTTGGATAAGGCATTTATCAAGTCCTTATGCAACAGCTTGTTCCCCAGTTCCCCTATAGATAGTTCAGCAGCTTGCCAGCTGAAGGTAGCTTCGAAAACTGGATCGGCAAGAAATGAACCAAGTAAACCAGCATCTTTACCAAAATAACTGGTTAAATAGGCCCGCAAAGCATCATTCCGAAAACCTAATAAACCTAAAGCTGCTCTGGTTGCGCGACGGTTTAATTGTTCGATTAAGTCTGTGTAGAAGAGATTAGTCATGAGAAGCCGATTCCAGTGGGAGTTTGGATAATTCAATCGTTAACGCAATGGCATAAACCGTATCGAACCAATCCGGATCAAAAGCCCTAAGCAATCGCAGTTCATAGATCAGGTTCTCAGTTACTAGATACGACTGCAGACTTTGCAGACTCGTCCAATCATCAGCGTTACTATCAGGCAAGCGAAGACCTACGTTGGTATGTAAGCCTTTGATGCTCAGCCGACTAGCGACAAACGGTGCGCATCGAACAGATCGAAACATTGGCTGAAGGTGCTGATATTGCCACTGCTCATCCAGTATTTCTAGTTTGTTCAGGACTTCCTGGCTGTGAGGCCAATGTTCATCTGCATCATGCCGTCCCTGTAACGCTTTTTCCGCAATAACAATTTGCTCGTCAAAAAAAGCTGGGAATTTGCAAGCAATTTGTAATGGACTATTTTGTAAAGACCTATCCTTAAAGATTATCTCTTGTAGCCAATCACAGAGTGCAGACCAATACTCCCTTCTGGAACATGCTCGTTCTCTGAATTGCTGGAAAATCCCAAAAACAATATCACCATTGGCATCAATTTTACCCAATGCCTTTTGAAGGCTCTGGATATGCAGCAAAGCAGCCTCCCTCCAACATTGAGCGGACAGTAAACTCCAGGAAAACGGTAATTGTTCTGCTAGACTCCACACAGAATCAAACGAATCATCATCTGATCTGAGCAAGGTTAAGGCTAAGGTTTCAGGATATGATACTAATCGGGTAAGGACATCCAATGAGCTGGTTGGAAACTCGCGTGTCAGGCGAATCAAATCAAACAATAGTGACCAATCTGAATCATTAGGATTCTGACCTAAATGTTGTAAGACCTCTTTAAGTGCCTCTTCACGTAACATGGCATTTGATTCGCGAATAGATGCTTCCAGTTTTGATTCTGGTACTGAAACAGTTTCCCCACGAATTGACCAAAGAATGGGTCTAAAGCGGGCCCAGTCACCATCTCTAGCGATTATCCACCAGGGTCCAGCTGCTAATTGATCTGGCAGGTTCCAACACGCAGTCTGCTCAGTGTTGGGGCCTAATGGAATGGGCTGTTCTTTGGGATTCCACAATGGAAACATTTCCAAATGGATATGTTGTAGTCCTAGTTGGCCAATTTTCTCAAATGTAGCGGTTGATAACCGGACTTGGTGGGCTGCAAAATTGGGTTCTAAGAAGCAATCAAATCGAGCGATATCTAACCGTGCTAAGGTTTCACCTTGCGACGTAGACACCTGTAATCTCACCAATGCGTCTAAACTACGACTACTGCTCAGTAGGGATGCAATTCGATCTTGCCAAATCAGTAGACTAGTTTCCAAACACCCTGAATTGAGGGTTGGCAAACGATCCCGAAATCGCAAGCGAGGCAAGTCGCTATCTGATAAATCTGCAGTGATCAGTTCCGCCTCAAACCAATATCGACTACCACCAGCATGGTCTTGTAAAAATAGCCGTAAGCCACCTATACGATCGAGTGAAACAATTTCATCGCGGGGTAACATTTGACCGGCTAGCTGAAACACAGCGCCGCGCTGAGGATAGGGTAAATACACAGTAACCTCGGCTCCGTTGTCCCAATTAAGATTTAGGGTAACCTGAGGCAAACTTGCTGATTGTAGAGACGGATAGCTAATTTTAACTCCGTTCACGATTTTGAGAATCTGAGCGTTGTTATCTCCGAAAACTGAAGCCTCCAGCAGACCTTGAAGTATGTAGCTCCCTGCAGATGAACCTTCCCCAATGCTCCCCTCAATTCGAAAATACTTCGGTAGAACCACCACTTGACGCCGAAAAATTTCTATCCGTTTCTCTGAATCAAATAACCGTACCCATACCCGTCCACAGCATTCTGCAAGATGATCATTCCAGTTGACACCGGCGATCATTTGCTTCCATTGCGTTTTTAAGTGTGGCTGTTTAGACTCCTCTTTATGCCAAGTAATACGAGGCAACCCCAGATAAAGCGGATAGGAATTCAATACGCCGGGTAAAGTACTCCCACTAATACTATAATTTTCCTCAAAGTCCTTTTCAGCCCGGCAGGTTATCCGGTAATGATCGTTTTCTTTGGTTAAAAAATCAGCGGTACCGCTCAGACGGTAAAGAACCTTCTTGAGATTAGAATTCACAGCAATTTCTTCACATTCGCCGTGTTCAGATTCAACAGTGAGTTCTTCTGGAGCAAAAACCCAGGCGTTTTCAGCACTTGTTTGTCTCGAACCTTCACCAAGAAATTGCAGATCGCCGTTATTACCTTTGGCAACGAAGAGCCAAGGCAAATCTCCCCATGACTCTTCATTTTCCACAGTTAGAGAATACTCAGTATCTCCAGCTTGCAAAAATAATAGATGCTCATCCATAACTGATGCGCCGGTCAAGATAACCCCATCACGGCGAGTCCATTCTCGACGATAGACGGCTGACTTTCCCGAACCCTGCGTTAGCGTCAATAGAGCTATGGTCTCTGTTGATAATGGTGTTCTTAACAACAAGCGCAATCTTGGTGGTAATTCATTTTCCACACTAAGCCAATGAGTGATTTGTTCGCCGGTGAAACTATCAGGACATTCCAGGCTTTTTTGAACCTGCCAGCCTGTGGGATATTCTTTGAGCTTACCAACCCAGCGAAATCGAGATTGAGCAAGACGAGATAACTTACCTGAATCGTTTATCAATCCTTTGAATAAAACTTCAGTAGCATGATCTTCCAGTCTGAGTGGTAAGCGCCTGCGCCAATCAGGGATAAGTTTATCCAGACTCTGGATAGTATTAGGTGCCTTGCCAAGTTCGCGTTGCAAATCGACAATGGCAGCAATTAACTCGCCGCCAAGATGAAACACAATATCCAGTTGCAAACTGGTGGGTAATTTATTTGCTTGTAAACGGCCAATGATCTCAGCCGCATCAACACCCGCGCAGCCCTGCTTATAGTAGCCTTCTAATACAGCCCGAAAAAATTGATTGATTGCCGCGCTATTTTTTTGTAACAGTCTGAGAGGTAAGCCACCTTCGCAAGCTATTGTAGTTAGAAACCTTCGCTGACCATTTTGCTTAATTAGTGGTCTTTTCCACCAATCCAAACCGACTTCAACCCAGTCTCTGATGTATGAATGATCTGGTTCATTTATTCCTAGAGGCTTAAAGACAGTATCCCATGCCCAAACCCCATTTTCATGTTCGCGGCAAAAAGTTTCTGCAGCATAAAGGCAAAAATAATATGGAATGGCAGAGAAATAAGCTTTGGAATAGTCAACCATCTTCAGTTGCTGAATCAAAACATCTCTTAAAGCAACATAGCTTTTCTCATTACATTTATAGGCGTATAGAGGGCGTCCATCGGGCTTCGTTTCGCGAATATGGGAAAAAATGAATTGTGTAAGCCAATTGTTAGCCATTATGAATTCCTTGTATTGGGCCTTTTCTTGAATTCCTACCGTTCTTTCAAATCATCTATAAACTCAGAAGGCACATCCCCGCTGGTCACTAACAAATGATCTCTGGCACGTGTACAGGCGACATAAAGTAAATGACGCTCTGTTTCGTAGACTTCTTCTAAATCGGCGTTGTCAGCGACCGATTCTATTCGGTTTTGGGACGGAATGATTTCGTCATCGCAAGCCATAACAACAACAGCTCTGAACTCCAACCCTTTCGCTAAATGCATAGTGCAAATCGATACAAAGCCGGTAGTCGTTTCCACTTGTTCGTTTAAAATCAGGTAGGGCAAAGACGTCAAGGCCACTGCATCTGTCGCTCGCGACAATTCAGCTTCGGACCGAACAAACACCCCCATTTCATGAGGCTTGATGCCAGTGTTAGAAAGTTCAGATAGCCAATTAGCGACCGACTTTTCTTCTTGCTCGGGTGAATCCAGCTTTAAAATTGCAGGCGGCGGTCCGTTAAAAATCGAGATAGTTCCGTTGCGGTCTTCGATATTGCCATCAACATCAGAAATATCTGGTCCAAGTAGCAGATCCGCTTGCGCTCGGATTTGATGCGAAGTGCGGTAATTGATATGCAAACTACGAGAGCGGCCACGAATGTCTACACCTAACGATTTCCACGAAAACGCAGTTTGAAAAATTCGCTGACCAAGATCGCCAGCAAAAAACAAAGCGTTGGGACACCCAGCCCCGATAGAGGCAAGGAAGCGCAACTGAGCCACACCAATGTCTTGAGCTTCATCCACAACGGCAAAGTCAAAGGGATAGTGACGTTGTTTTGTAAAATGCTCGGCTAATCGCGTAAAAATAGCGGCATACGTTAATAGCCGACGTTCAACTAAACCCGCTTGTACCTGTTCAAAAATCGACCAAAGCAACTGCCGCTGCGCTTCGGGCAAACGGGTTTTTCTACCCAGCCGCTTAACATCGCGATAAGCCTCCCAGGAATCTAACTGCCAAGCATCAACGACTTGCTCCCATTCGGATAGCAAAAACTGCTGGCTAAATTTATGTTCTTGAGCCTGTTTAGAAGCGGTATTCAGCAATTCGCGAATAAGCTCAGTAGTCGCAATTTGGCATTTACCAAAATTGGATTCATACAAACGTTGTCCAGCGGCATCCAAGGCATGCACTTCCAAGCGTTCGGCCAAACGAGGTTCATGGCTAATCAGACGCTTCAATTTATTGCGTAAGGCATTGGCCAACGTCGGCGAAAATGTGGTGAGCAAAACGCGCGATTCCGGATTGTTACGCGTTAAAAAAACAGCGCGATGTAGCGCGACAATGGTTTTACCTGTGCCGGCCGATCCGGAAATACGCGCCGGACCGTTATAACTGCGTTCAACCCATTGGCGTTGTGCTGGGTGGAGAAATACAGTCCACTTCTCCCAAGGATAATCCAGCGCCTGAGCTAATTCTTCAACATTAGCCATGATCCGGAATCGTCTCAAAGCATCTGGATGCTGGAATGGATCGGTAACGGGGCCGGTAGGTTCGACAATCGAAGGCGTTTTTCCAACCGCCAAATCCAAAACCGCTTCTGCCGCCTCTGCTGGCAGGTGATCAGCCAACTCCAAAATTGAATCTTCATCGGCAGCACGGACATCGGCCAGCCATTCTTCAGGCACGCCATAATTCAGCAATTGCTCATCGGAGAATTTGACAAACAAGCTGGGCTTCTGGGGTTTGGCTGTATCGACCTGAATATACTTCGGAACAACTATCTCTTCGACACGTTCGCGAATTTCCACGATTTGCGCAGCACCCGTCCGTGGATGTGTCTCCAGCTTGCGGCGTTCCGCCCAGTGATACGCATTATCGTGGTGATCGACATAACACAGCAACAAACTGCTTTGTGTTTTGTGAACAATGATGCGAATGTCGGTATTAACCCGAACCGACCAGAAGTTTTTGTCCTTCGCTCGATCCAATTTGTGAAAACTGAAACCGGGATTTTCAGGATTCAATTGCAAATCGAATGCAGTGGTTTTAATGGCTTTTTGTTCTTCGCCGGTGAGTTTGGCGAGGCTGTCGGTGAAAGTGTCGGCAATTCGAAGATTCATTATTTAATCCGCCAAAACGCTAATAAGCATTTCCTTCAGGTCAGATGCGATATTATTTAAGCTTTCAGCATCTAATATAAGAGATTCTCTAAATGCATTCTGAGGAATTTTGTTTTTTAACTGTTTGAAAATGAATTTACCTTTTGCTCCTCTAAATAACCTGCTTTGGAAATAGTTCCAGACTTCATCATTGCTTGGACTTCCGCCGGTATGTTTATATATTTCATCATTGTGAGCAGCCCTTTGTTTATTAAATTGCTCACGGATTGGGGTGGAATGTTGATTTAAAATTTCCTGAATATATGTATTGGCTTCTTGTTCCGAACATCCTGCATAATTTGTTAAAAAGTCAGGTTCGCAAAAATATGCTTCAACATCTGATATTTTTGGAAACCAAAGATATGCTCCTACTTCAGAATATTTCGCCTTTAAAACTTCAATTTCATCGTCAGTCAGAGAGTCTCTATCACGATGAATAACAATTTTGTAAGCTCCCCCCAGAGTCTCGGCAAGCACTTTAGCCTGCGATGGGGTTGGTATATGCGAGTAACCAGTTCCTGGATAAAACGCTACATTTCTCTCAATCTCATGCCATTGCGACACAATTTTCTGTAAAAATGAGGTATTGGAATCTTCGGAGACTAAAATTATTTTTTTTCCAAAAGCCCCCCACCCCAAAGCTAATTCAACTTGTTGTCTATTATGAGAGCCTACTTCTCCATCATTTAGCCAGTATACATTTGCTGATGCCGGAGCACCGCGTACAATAAATGGCGAGTGTGTGCTCAGTAGAATGCGAAGGTTTCTATCATTTGCAATCCTCGCTAAGACTTTAACGAGCTTACTTTGCGCTGTTGGATGTAAGTGTATATCTGGCTCATCAACTAATAAAATCCCTGGCTCGAAAAGCAATATATAAGTAAATATTTGTATCAGTTGAAGGAACCCAGTTCCAATTAACTCTAATGGCCTAGTAGTACCATTTGTTTCTACGTGGCATGAAATAAACAGATCACGTTCGTCATCATGATTAACATTTATTTTTATTGGTCCAATAATTTCCCTAATCCACTTTTCTATATACTCAATGTTTTGTTGATTTCTAAGTTTAAGAAGAAGCAATGCATTCCGCAAAATAACATTAGAGTCACCATAGGAGCATGATTTCAGAATAACTTTTCTAGCTCTTTTTTCTTCTTTGTTCGGGATTCCTGAAATCCCAGGTATATAAGCAGAAAAGAACCTTTTCTTTTGCCTTAAAGTATTTGATAGTGGGAGTGGAACTGTGCCGGTAATCGATATGCCTGCATTTCTTGCCGATCTTAGTGTGCATGAAGAAATTGACGTTCCTCCATTCGGCATATCAAACGATAATTTGACTTTTGATGACGATGATCCTGCCGCATTCCCCCAGTGACTTTTGTGACCGAGTGATTTGTAATCATCCGTAGGTAGATAATCTAAGTCATCAATACTAATTGTAGATGTTTTGTATAGTTCAACTCGATCAACTTGTCGAGTTACGCAACAGGCTAGATGAATTGCTTGAAGTACTGACGATTTACCAGAACCGTTACATCCAACGAGAATATTAATATCAGATAAATCGATCGAAACTTTTTTGATCTTCTTAAAGCTTTCAATTTCTAAGTTTTTTAATAACATCAATTCACCCTAAAAACCTTCATCACCTCATCCCCGAGATGATTGATGACTTTCACCGCAATCCGCCCAGACTTGGGTTTATCGAATGGTCTTGATGTATCGCTATTCAGCGTGGCCCAGGCTTCTTCGTTGATTTCGGCTTTGAGGGTAGTTTTCAGGGTTTTGTAGGGATCGTTCGCGCCGAGGAAGTAAGCGTGGCGGACAAAGAAGCTTTCTTCGTTGTAGTCGGTGTCGATGAACCAGCAGGCGATGCCTTCGGCGCCGTCGCTGCGAACTTCGCCGGTGTTGGGGTGGAAGACGTCGACGCCGTTGACTTTGACTTGAATCTTGCCGTCTTCGGCGTCGAGGATGTCGATGTCCGGTTCGCCGAAGATGACGAACAAATTGCCTTTACCGGTGTTTTTCAGGTCGTCGGCCATGTGCAGGTCGGCGTTCATGCGAGCTTTTAACACCGGGATGCGGCCGAGTTTGTCGAACTCCGAGGAATGGGCGTCGTAGTTAAAGGCGCAGGCGATCAACACATCAAAACCGGCATCGCCCGCTTCGCGAGCGGCAGCGACAAGGTCTGGACGTGATACCGTGCCAAATTCCGGACCAATGAAAATTGCCGCGCGTTTTTCGGTGCCTGCTTCTTCATCACCTTCCATGTAGCGGCCTTCTGCGCAGATCAGTTCGCCGGGCCAGGGCGAAAGCGACGTGAAGTCGATTTTGTCGGTTTTGTGCGCTTGTTGTACGCCGGCGGTTTTCAGGTTTTCCAGAATCATTTGCACGAAGTCCCGCTCTTCGCGGTATTCGTTATCCGCTTCGGACACGCCATCGACCAGATCGTCGTTTTCATTAACAGTCAGTACCCGGTGCGGCGACAGGCTCTCAACCGTAAATGGACCTGCGACGCGGACTTTTTTCTTGTCTTCGTAGGGTTTGTTATACAAGTATTCGGAATCGGCTTTGGCGGCAATTGATGCGTCGATTTCCTGTTGGCGGGCGCTTCGTTGTTGCCACCAATCGGCATGGAGTTTTTTTATTGTATCCGACCAGTTGGCATCGGCATTTCGGGGGATTTCCCATTCTTGCCATTGCTTGTCCAAAGCTTGATTGAGCCGTGCGCGCAGCGGTTCCAGCTTAGACTGAAACTTGTCCCAAATGACATCGATCTCCGCGTTGTTGGCGATTGCTTTCAGGGTGATATGCGGCACGCGCTCGTAGACAAAACCGTGCCGGATGTTGCCGCTTGTGCGTTGGCTGGACGGCATGGTACGGGTGAGGTCTGCTTCCTTGCGTTGACCTTCTGGACTGTCGGCCAATAAATAATAGGGATAACGGGCACCCATGATGCGGGCTCGGGCCAAGGCTAATGCGACGCGCGAAGTGTCGAGAGTAATCCAGCGGCGGCCCCATTGTTCGGCGACATAGGCGGTGGTGCCCGAGCCGCAGGTGGGATCGAGAACGAGGTCGCCTGGGTCGGAGGCCAACAGTAGGCATCTCCCGATAATACTGGTTGATGTTTGCACCACATAAATCTTCGGGTCAGCCCTACTTTGAACCGCTCCGCTTATGTCGGCCCATAGGTTTCCCATCACGCCGAATCCAAAATCTGTTTGTGCGCGTCGGTAGTTCAACTTACCTTTCTTTGTTACAACCAATCGATCTGCACGTCCAAGGTTTCGAAGACCAGTTTCTTTAGTTTTAAAAGTCCCTTTGCCAGGGTCAAAGAATTTCCCAAACCATTCGAATTTTTTCACATCACCTTCACCAGCTGGTCTGGAGCTTGTGATGTTGTCGAGTCTATAAAGTGAACCATCAAGATAAGTAGAGCTGTAACGTCCCTCCGAATCTTCACTTCTTGCTGTGTAAAGTGAGCGAACCTTAGTTGCCTCAATATTTTTTCCAAACCAAAGCACAAAGTCACAAGTCGCACCAAGTAACGAGTTACCTTCGCTGGTTGTTTTACGAACAGTGATTTGACTGACGAAGTTATCCTCTCCAAACACCTCATCCATCACCGCCCGCACCCGATGCACATTCTCATCTCCAATCTGCACAAAAATCGAGCCCGAATCGGTCAACAAATCCCGCGCCACCGTCAGCCGGTCGCGTAAATAGGTCAGGTAGGAATGAATGCCATCGCGCCAAGTATCACGAAAGGCTTTGACCTGTTCCGGCTCGCGGGTGATGTGGTCGGTGTTGCCGTCTTTGACATCGCGGCTAGTGGTGGACCACTGGAAGTTGGAATTGAATTTGATGCCGTACGGCGGATCGAAATAAATGCATTGCACCTTGCCGCGCAAGCCTTCGCGTTCGGCCAAGCTGGCCATGACTTGCAGGCTGTCGCCCAGAATCATACGGTTGGTCCAGTGTGAGTCGTGGCGGTAAAACTCGGTTTTGGCATTTTCATCCGGCACGCCGTTGAAGTCGCTGAATAGATCGACCTGATCCGGTTCCGCCGGTTTGTCAGCGTCGCTACGCCGTAACAAATCGTCGATCAACACCTTGGGGTGGACTTTTTCCTGGATATACAACGGCGGCGCATGCACGACCAAATCCGACCAATCCTGTTCGTCCTTGCCACGCCAAACCAGCTGCGGGTCGAGGTCGCGGTTACGGCGCTCGTAGGCCAAACGAATCGGGCTTTGTTCATCCTTAGCCATCACCGATTGGTATTCGGCGGTGGGGATGTTTTTACGGGTGGCGTCGTCGTGAGTGAGGGTTTCGACTGTCAGTGTTTTATCGTTTTTCATAGTTATTCAATTTCCGTCAGTCCGTCTCGACCAAATCCAGTCCATTGTCGTGAGCAAGATTAGAGGGAAGATCTTCGCCTTCCTCGGTAACCTGGGTGATATTTTCAAACTCTTTGCCGGTAACACGGAAAATCAACCCCAAAAGAGCGGCTTGCCGAGCCTTAATGAAGCCATGAAAATCGTCGGACCGTAGCGCATTGACTGGAATGCAATGGGACTCCAGAAAGCCGTCCAGTACTTTCGGTAAAATCGGCGGTTCGATAATTTGACCGTTCGAACCGGCTTTACCTTGCTCGAGCTTCTGAAGGTATTTTGAGGGTGCTGCGCCACCGATAATACGATTGGTCCGATAGCTAAGGGGCGTTTTGTTAACTATCGAATCATAATCTCCCCATGGAAGATTATGAGTCTCGCACCAGGCTTTAGGAAAGATATGGTGGACATCGACAGCTTCATCAAAGAAGACCGTTTGGTCAAAATCCTGGCCGCTACGAAAATCTTTCGCTCCCTCTCTCATCAACAGCGCGTGAACTCCTTTATAAGCAGCTGATAGGCGAGAGCGCATAGTCAGCAGACGATCAGATCGCATCACGCCATCCCGCACAGTCGTTGGCTCTGACCCGCCATCAAGCCAGTCAACAACCTCGACAATGTCCTTGGCGAACCGACTTTCTGCGGCTGACCCGTATAGTTCGCCGAACACACCGCACCAGTACCAACGGGCAATTTTTTCGATATTGGTCCCGTGCTCGGCCTTCTCGCCAATATCAGCAAAAACAGCGGCTAGGGGAACCAACTGGCTTTGATAAGGCATGTCCACGACACGGTGAATCTGCTGTTGCCGGAGAAACTTAGCCGCACGCTCGAAACCTTTTTCCACAGTATCGCGGTACTTTTTATAGGCCTCAAGTGGTAGATCGAGCAAGGATTGGCGTGTAGCCCTAACAGCCGGCAAATCACTTTCTTTTTTATTGGGATCGGCCATAGCGGCTAGCCGCATTTCCTTGGTATGCAACAGTGCGATAGTCTGAAGAAAATCAGTCGAGGCCACATTGGCCAACACGCCTTGGTTTTGGCCGGCAGCGCGACCGAAGAGGGCAAGCCGCTTTTGGAGACCGAGTTTTTCTGCCGAATCCGTCGAATCTTCTTTTCCAAGCCAGTCATCCCGTAGTTTATGTCCTTGGGCTGCGTACATAGCTGTCAATAGTTCAAAGGCATCCAGCGCCTTACCTCCTGTGTTCACCTTCTCGAAGACGAGGCAGACAGCTTCGTGGGAAGTATCCGCACCAAGGGCAATCACAGGGACCTGGTACTCTGCGAAATTCTTTAGCACCTCGTTTTTAAATTGCTTAAAGATTTCGCGTTTATCCGGCTGGCCTTTGGTAATCCAGTAATCACCAAATTCCTCTTGCCATGTATCCCAGTTAAATGCCTGATTGAGAGGATACATCAGTTGCTCGTACTCCAACTCTGGCGTCGATAGATCGAGTTTGATGTCCTTATCAAAATTTTCCTTGATTTTGCGGTCTTCAGACACGACGAAGATGGCCGAGTCACGGTCTGCGTCAGAGTTTAATGCCTTAAGTATGTCGATGTAGAACCAACGCTTGACCAGCCTTTTCTTGGCGGTAATGGTCGTAACTACATGCCTGCGTACGCAACTTTGGTAAAGTGAGGTCATCCGCTGCTGGCCATCCAGCAGGAGTTGTTCTGGATGCGCCATTTTAGCTATGTCCGGTGCCCCTTCTATTGACCTGTATGCGAACATGATTCCGACGTCTATATTCGACTTCAAGGTCATCAAGGCTCCCATCGGAAAGCCGCGGGATACGGAAGCTATTAGGCTCATTATGCGTTCCTCTTCCCACACCCAGCTACGCTGAAAGTCCGGTAATTGCAATTTTCCTGTCTCGCAATTGCTTAAAAGGGTATTGAGGGATATAGGATTGGTTTCGAACGTTGTCTTAGCCATTAACTTGTTTTTCCCTGTACTGTCTCAGTAATTAGTTTTTCGAATTCTGCTTCCACCTTGGCCTCAAAATCGGTCTCGATTTGATAAACCTCTGTGAATTCGGCAAAGGCCCAGCGACCAAAGGTTTTTAAATTATTAACACCTGGAACCCAGTAGGTATCCATGGTGGCTTTTTTGTCTTTGGCATCCTCGCGGCGATAGCCTTTGATTTCCACGATCAGGTTTAGCAAATCATCGTCGCCGTGACCGTCATCGACTCGCACGATAAAGTCGGGTAAGTATTTGCGGGTTTCAGAACCGTAGCGATAGGGTACTTCAAAGCCTAAGCCGTGGTTTTTGACATAGGCTTTAACTTTAGGGTGTTTTTCTGCGACGCGGCAGAATTCCGCTTCCCAGTCGCTATCCAGTACCACCCAATTGATGTGGCAACTGTTTACAGCTGTTTCCCATCGATCGGTTTTGGAGGTGTTAAAACTGACGTGGTTGGTTGAGCCTGTGGGATTATAAGGATCGAGAACGGCTTTGATCGGACGAGTACCAACCAAAGAACGGGTGATGGCGGCCGTAATGCGTTCGCAAGCCATGTCCGCCAGTTCTTGATATATCAATTGAGCGGGGTAAGTGCCGCCTTTGCATTGCAGACAGGTATCCAGCCATTGTTTGGTAATGCGTTTGAGCTGACCAAATAGGTGTAGTTTGGCTTCGTCGCCGGGGTCGCGCCATTTGGTGTACAGCAAGCGTTGGGTCAGATGGAACAACAGAGTCGACATGCGCATGTCGCCGGTGTGCACCAAATTAAGATCCACGGATTCGCCGATGATGCCGGCATTTTGGGTGACCGAAGGACCAACCAGATCTGGTGTCAATACCAGGATGGAATCGGTATTGAATTCTGCCGTGAGACGTTCCTCTGGTAGTTCGACCCGATAGCCATGAGCTCTAGGGAATTGAATTTCCAATGCATCACGTTCTGGGCGGACAGCTTTGACATGAACGGTTTGCCTGGGGGGCTGCGGCGGAGCGACCACCGGTTTGGCGGTAAAATCAAACGGAATACCCAATACATCGGCGTATTCGACGTTAAACAGATTGTCCTCGTTGAGTTCGTAGGATTGGCGACGTAAGGCACGGCCAATGACTTGCTCACAGAGTAATTGAGTGCCGAAAGCACGCACGCCAAGCACGTGGGTAACTGTGTTGGTATCCCAGCCTTCGGTCAACATGGAGACCGATACCACGCAACGAATCGATTCACCCAGACGACCTTCTTTGCCGACGGTATTCATGACTTCGCGCAGCAGTTCTTGGTCGGTCAGATTATCGGCTTGTTTCCAATCACCCGTGCGCTCGATGATTTCGCGGCGGAAGCGTTCGATTTCATCACCCGCCATTTTGCGAAAGTTATCGTCCAGTGCATCGCCGGATTCGAGTTGCTCGCTATCAATTAACAGGGTGTTGGGACGAGCTAGCTGATCACCGTGTTCGTTGAAGTTTCGGAACAATGGTAGCCGTCCATTTTCAAACCCCGATGAACCATCTTCGTTTTCAGGACGAAAGCCGGAAATATAGTCGTAGACCAGCTTGGACGTACTGGTGTTGTTGCACACCACGATAAAACACGGTGGGACTTTGATGCCGTTGTCTTGCCAGAGTTGGTAGGTCTTTTCGTAATGACCGTAGAGGGCTTCCAGCGCGGTTTGCAATTCGACCGGAATGCTTAACGGGTCTAAAGCTTTGCCTTGGCCACGGCCTTTTTTAGGCATTTTCTTACCAATATGTTCCCAAAGATTGCGGAACTTGGGCATCACTTCGCCTGGAATGTTGTCCGCCACTGGCACACGCGGAAGTTTGACAATGCCGCATTCAATCGCATCCATCAGTGAGAAATCACTCATTGCCCAGGGGAACAGCGTACCTTCCACATATCCCGAGCCGCTAAGAAAAAATGGGGTGGCGGATAAATCCACCACTCGCTGTACGCCCAATTTGCGATGGACTGTTTCTAGGCCGGTGATCCAAAGTCTTGCTGCTTCGCGGTTTTTATCAGCCTCTTTTTTTTCATCGCCTTTTAGTTTCTCATCATCCCCGGAAGGTTTTTCACGATAGCAGTGATGAGCTTCGTCATTGAGTACCATGATGTTTTTCATGCCCATCAACTCCGGCATGACCCGTTGCAACATTTGTCCTTCGGTTTCCAGGGTGCTGAGCGCATCACCGCCACGGCCTTGTAATAACAACCGCCCACCTTTAGACAACTCTAATCGTTCGCGTAGTTTAAAAGCGTGGTAATTGGTGATGACGATTTTTGCGCGTTCTATATCGCCCAGCATGTCACTAGGTACTATTTCGCGGCTTTGGTAATAGCTGTCGGGATCGTTGGGTTGTAGCACTCTTAAGCGATCACGAATGGTTAAGCCTGGTGTTACAATGAGAAAGCCACGCGAGAAGTTTTTACTTGTTGGACGACGCACCGCATTTACCGTTTGCCAAGCGATGATCATCGCCATGACAGTGGTTTTGCCTGCGCCAGTGGCTAATTTCAATGCCAAACGCATCAGACCTGGATTAGCGTTTTGATTGGCTGCCTCTAAATGCTGAAGAAATTTGCTGCCGTACTTCGGGAGTTTGGGGGCTACTTCAGTTAGCCAAATAATTGTTTCAACCGCTTCTACCTGGCAAAAAAATGGTCGAACACCAATAAAACTGTGGTGACGCCAATGAAGCAGTAAACGGGCGGTTTCAGCAGTAACATGCCAACGAGACGAGTCAGGAATTTTCCGCCAATCATCTACGTATTTTCGCAGATCATTAATGATAGGCGTTGGATCGTAACTTTGATCTTCAGTCGAAATAGTATCCGATTTTACAAATTCGAATATCTCTTGTTGTTCAACTACACCTTTTTGCTTTTTGGGCTTTGGTATAGGCGTAATGAATTCGGCCCAACGGCGTTGTTCAATAATCTTTTGGGTTGGCTGACCTTTATCATCCAGTTCCCAATGCCTTACCGGATATTCGTAAGGTGAATTGAGGATGGGCTTGCTGAAAAATTTGTTTTCCATGTTGTTATTTTTTCCAGTCTCTGATTTGGAAGACTCGGATTTGGCCTTGAAATGGTTTGATTATTAGATTTCAGTCGAAGCTTCATGGCAGACGCTAAAAGTTTAACGTGCAGACTAATGGTAAAACTATAAAGTGTGCTCTATGATATGTCAAAAAAAATGACATATAATCTATGGCATGAGCTTATTGAATCAATCTGACATCCAATTGAAATGGGATACCCGACAACGCTTAGCCTTATTGGAGGCTACCGTTATGTGGGAAGGAAAGGTGACGACTGGCAGTCTGATTCAATTGCTTGGAATCTCTCGCGGCCAAGCTTCTAAGGATTTTTCGCTCTATCACCAGTTAGCGAAAGGCAATCTGTTCTACGACCGGAATCAAAAGGCCTATTTCCCTAGTGAACAATTTGTGCCTCGCTTTATGCGCGGTACCGCTGAGGAATATCTGCGTTTGATTCAAGCAGGCAGTTGCTTGGGGCAATCGGTGGTATTACCTATAATTCCGACCGGAATTGGTGTGGAATTGCTTTATCCACCGGAACGCAAACTTGATTTCCAAGTTCTGCGAGTGATTCATCAAGCGATGAGGGAAAATCGCCAAATCAAAGTTTACTATCAATCGTTGTCGAGCAAGCCCAGATGGTTAATTCTTGAACCGCATACTTTGGTATTCAACGGGTTTCGCTGGCATATAAGAGCTTATAGCCATGAACATAATGGATATCGAGATTTTGTTTTAGCTCGATTCATCTCCCTACCCGAGTTAGCCGACAGTGCGACTTATTTTGTCGAAAACGATGCTGACTGGAATCACCTTGAAACGTTAGTCATCGCGCCACATCCTGAGCTAAGTCCAGAACAACAAGCAGTGATCGCCGATGATTTTGGAATGACGGATGGTACGCTGCATCTGATTGTGCGCCGCGCGATGCGTCTTTATGTCTTGCGCATGCTACATCTCGACGAATCACCTTTGGTGCCTAAGATTCAGCAAATCGTTTGGTTGAATCGCGAGCAGGCTGAAATCAAATCACCTGAAATTGCCCAATGATTAATCCGCGTAGCCTGGTTCGGGCGCTTGATAAACATTGGGAAATTATCGAATACCTCGTCGCTTTAGGACAAGAGCACATTGCATTTGATCGGGACGAATTGCTTGGTGTTCTTAATAAAGTGTATCCGCAAGACACTGATGAACAGCGCCTGGAACGTTTGCAACAGTTGGTCAACAACGAATTGCTAATTGCAATGTCCCACAGCGATAGTTTGCAACTTAACGAAAACATCAGTCAGTTTGTTAGTGGCTTATTGCATGAGCACGAACTGGGCTTATCGGACATTCTGAAAGCGAGGATTGTCGACATTCAAGCTGGCTTGGAGCAGTTGCAGCAAGCTATGGAGAGTCGGGATATGGCTGCCTTGCAAACCGGTGCCATTCGTATCGATAAACAACTGCGGCAGATTCTGCAGCAGCTCGATCAAGATAGCCATGCGATTCAAGCCATTGCAGAACGCGCTAAATCCAGTGACGAGCGAATGCCTTTGGACTATCGGTATCGGGAAGTGTTGGAGGCTTACGACCAATACGTGCAACCCATGGAGGAGTTAATGGATACCGGTGCCGGAGGAATTTTTTATCCTCTTCTGGAGCGCGCCGAGACTGTCCTGGAGTCTGTTGTTAGAGTGTTGACCATTCAAGGAGGATTGTATAGTCATCAACAGATGTTACGTCAGGTCGGGTTTCGGGTAAAAGATCTACGCCTTAACGGTCGTGTTGCATTGAAACAATGCACCAATACCTTGATGCCGTTGCGCGAAGAAATACGTCGGCATAATCATTTAAGTGCTGCAATTGGACAGTTGTTGGGCGCAGTACGAAAAAAAGGACTGGATCGTACCTTTCCAGGTCAGTGTTTACCAGTTTGGCGTAAGGAACGTTCTTTGACTATCGCGGTTGGTCCTGAGTTATTGGGCCTAATGGAACAGGTGCGTGGTTATCAGTCCAAATCCGTCGACTTTCCGGAATCTACAGATGATCAGCTTTTGGTCGCATTGGAACAGGTTGATGAAGAAGCTATCCATCGGCATTTTTACTGCAGCTTGCCGATACCAGATTTGATGCGCTGGTTGATCGAGCATTACGGGGCATTTCAAGACGCCACGCTGCTGAAGCTTTATCACAAACTGATACGTCTACCGGATGTTAACGCTATGCCTAATCAAGAGTCGGTTCGGGTCACACTCAAGCAAATTGCTATTCAACTGCATAGTCATGTCATGGAGTCTGCATGACCATAGATCTGAAACAATTATCGCAACTGCAAGCCTTGTTTAGAGTGTTAAGTTCCGGTGCACATATCAATCGACTGCAAGATACCGAACTTTGGCTCGATCTGGAAAAACACTATGCGAGCTATGAAAGCCTATTTTCGGCTTTGGGTTTTGCATTAATGTTGGATGGTCGTGGATTTGCTTATTTCAAAACCGAACAAGCCAGTTCTTATACCGGTAAATTGACACGTCGACTAGCCTTGCTGCTGATGCTCTTGTTCGAATACCAAGCGGATCAGGGCTTACATTTATTTCAGTTTCAACAATGGCGAATCGACGGCCTTTTATTGGACAAGCTCTGCCAACACTATCACGCCATGCTGGAAGCGGAGGAAATGGCTAACTCACAGGCATTGAAAGAAACCTTGGATCGAGCTGCTAGAGTGGGTTTTGCCTTATTCGACGATAGCAGTTATTGGCTTTTACCCGCTGTACATCGTTATTTGGATTTGTTTGAGGAACTGGCGCAAGCTGATAAACCCGAACTGGAGCAATTAGCGCCTGAATCCACTGAAACATACGATAATGGCGACGGCGAAATTCAAGAGGATGTAGTGTGAGCTTGGCGCAATATGGATTTCAGAAACTGGTGCTGCTGAACAGCGCGGGCTACAGTCGTGCCGAATTGCCGCTGGACGATTCGGTATCAATCATTGCCCCGAACAATACCGGTAAAACCAGTTTGATCAATGCCTTGCAATTTCTGCTGATCATCGATAAACGGTTGATGGACTTCGGTGCCCACACGGTCGACAACTCGCGGAAGTTTTATTTTCCGGACAATAGCGCTTATATTTTGCTGGAAGTACTGTTACCAACTGGCATGGCCGTTATTGGTTGCGTTGGGAAAGGATTGAGTCATGACTACGAGTATTTTGCCTATCAGGGTGGTCTTGATGTGGAAGATTACCGTTTGGATAATGGCAAGTTAGTTACCCAACCTAAGCTGATCGACCGGCTTTTCGAACGGGGCAAACTGGCAAAAATTTATCAATCTGGCGATTTGCGTGCACTACTGTACGGCAACCGTCAAAAGCAACGTTCAGACGATCCGGATCTGACAATTTTTCCTCTTGAGTTCACTTCGCAGGCGGCGACCTATCAGCGTATTCTGACGCGAACCCTCCGCTTAGATAGCTTAGACAGTCGGCAAGTGAAAGAGTACTTGTTGGAAATATATAAGAACGAATTGCATGATAGACGCGTCAACTTCAAGGAGGAGTGGGATAAGTCGTTTGCCGACGTGAATTACGACAAATCGCAATACGATGCCGTATTTCGTAACCATGCCCGGATCATCAGCATGGAGCAACAGCAGCAAAATCGAAAAACGTTGCGGGGTAAGATTATCCTCTGGCGACCTTCGATAGAAAGAGGTCTAACGGATTGGGAAGCTTATTTTAACGACCAAACTCAAGTGTTTCTTGAGAAGGCAAACCAGTTAAACGCGGCATTGCTTGAAGTCGGAGAACGGCAAAAAAGCATCTACCAGGATCAAGCGCAAACCGATTTTGAACTCAAACAACAACAGAAACAGGAAAAACGCTACGAGGATTTGACGGTTCAATTCCATTTCGTTCACGATTTAGTACAGCTGACAAAGCAGCTTGACGACCTTCAAGAGCAACGAGATGCTTTAGTGACCCGCTTAAAAAATGCGGAGACACAGCAAAATCTTAATACGATTCGCCACAATATAAATAAATGCCAGCGTGAGATTGGCCAACTTAGTCAACAATTGGCAACACTCGACAACAATCTGTATTTGCAATTGCAGCAATCGCTACCGTCGGAAAGTTTCGACGCGCTTTCTCGATTACTGGCTGGACAGGTGTTGAGTTTGCCAGTAGCTGTTGGCGGGAAAGTGCAATTACTGAGTGAAAAGCAGTTACATGATTTTTCGCAGCAACTGATTCAACGACTCAACGGATTGCGTCTCGATGTACCTGGATTGTCGATCGACCTCTCTGCACTAGAACCTAATCTTCAAATTAAGACCGCTGCTGAGCTGCGAATCGAAATCGAAGAATGCCAACGGCAACTCTATCAATGGGAAGAATTGCTGGCAACGCTAGAAAAGTTGGAACCAGAAAAAGCCAGAAAGGCCGAACTCGATAGCCAGCTTTTGCAACTGAGGGAGGACATCAAACAGTATGAGGAGCTTCTGACTCTGCGCGCATCGGCTGCCGAACGGCAACAATCGATTACAGATTTAAAAAACAGGCTATTGGCAATAAGGAATGAAGAATCCACCTTATCAGCAAAAAAGTCCACGATTGAAGCTGATCAAAAGCGTATGAAAGACGAAAGTGAAAGTTTAAAGAACCGACACAAACGCATCCAGATCGCCAGGCAGCAACGCAAAGATCATGAATCGCCGTTTAACTTTTTAGAGCAATTACCGCATTTGCCCTGCATGGAGTCGGCCCGCCTCGAAATTGACCTGTTGGCCGATCAAATCGAAATTTACAACCTGGATTGTCAGCACCTACGAGAATTGGATAAAGCACTGGCCGAAGGGTTGATCCATTTGCATCATGAAGGCATCAGCAAATTTCAGATGCAGGATGATCAGGAACAAGAGCTGCAGATATTGTTTAACTACACAGCGCAATTGAAACAGGAACAAGCGGCAATTGAGCGTAAGGCACGCTCTGCGGTCGTTCAAGTAGCAGCCATATTACGCGATTTACGTGATAGTCTGGAAACCCTGAAACGACGCATGTCCGATTTCAATACCAAAATAAATCGCCGCCAGTTATCCGACCTCAAAGTTTTTAAAATCGAGCCCCGCGAGGAAGAGACAATCGTCAATGCGATTCGGACACTGATTTCCACGTCGGAGCAGGTCGAATCCGGCAATTCGTTTGATCTGTTTGACCATAATGCTGTTCTCGACGACAAGGAACTTAATAAAGCCAAGGATTTATTGATCAAGCAAGGTGAAAAATTAGGTAGCCTCAGAGTCGAGCATTTATTTCGCCTGGTTTTCGTGATCGGTAAACAAAATCAAAATCCTGCTGAATTCGAAGACCTCGATAGTGCTGCGTCTAATGGCACAGTATTGATGGCCAAGTTGATCACGGGGTTGGCTATGCTCAATCAAATGCAAGACCAACGCAAAAGCATAAAAACGGCTTGTTACCTGGATGAGGCTGCTTCGTTGGATCAACGCAATCAGCGCAATTTAATCGAAACGGCAGCAGAATTTGGTTTTTCGTTAGTTTTTGCTTCTCCGGAACCGCAAATAACGGCGCGATACTGCGTCCCGATTGGTACTTTTAACGGCAAAAACCATATCAGTCGCCTTAATTGGCAGATTTTGGAACCTCTCGAAGAGGTATTGTTGTGAGCATATTGACGGATGCAATCAAACGTTTGTTGGAAAGCTCCGATACGCTAAAACAATCTGACTTTCCTCAGCAGCAACGTAAAGCCTTGGAAGTATTTTTAAGGCATACCCGTCTCATCGAAATTGTTAAAGAAGGACGAAGCACGGTATATCGTGTGCGTAACCGATCTGCCTTGCAGAGCTATTTTCAACAGATTCACCCATTGAATGAATCCGATTTACCCACGGATTTGCCAAATCGAAGTCTTAATGTGGGTATAAACCGCAATAGCAAGAAAGGTAAATCCAGCCATGAGTCTTACTATTTATTGATGAAGGCTTGGGCTGAGGATGTGGTTTGGCAGGACGACCAGAGTATATTACAAGTTTCTAGCGCTACTCAGCAATTTGGTGCCGCTGCGTTGCAGGTTAATCTTGTTCAGAAGTGGTTTTGCAACCGCTCTTTGTTATTAGTGGAGAATCAAGCGTTATTTGATCGTTGCGATTGGCTAAGTGCAAGTTTTGATGGTTGTATTATTTATTACGCAGGTCAAATTTCTGATTTACTGTTGCAATGGTTCTCTTTACATCAGAGAAGCCAGCATGTGTTGCTATTTCCGGACTATGACGGAGTTGGTTTAAGTAATTATGTCCGACTTGCTCAAGCCATACACCCTGATACCACTTTAGAGTTTTACTGGATGCCTAATTGGCAGGATAAATTGGTTAAATTTGGTGATGCCGAAATTTGGACGCATACCAGAACACAGTTTGAAAACGCTTTTGACAAATTGAGAGCCTGTGAATTATTGGACGAACGATTTCAAGAATTAGCTTATTTATCTCAGTTTCATGGAAAGGCTTTGGAACAAGAGTCAATTTGGCTTTAAGTCACGGCGATTCGCTGGCATAGCGAAACCTTAAGCACTTGCTCTGGCACATGCAACAACAGTTCAAGTAATTGTTTTATATGATTAACATTAAAGAATTGCTGACGATTCAAATCTGTCTTGATGTCGTTACAAAACAGAGTAAATCCATGGGGTCAACTTTGCGCGATCAGTAGTCGTGGTACTCGACTTGGAAACCAGGAAATCCTTCATGACGAAAATAAAAAATATTGTAAAACCCTGGGCTCATAAGGCTTGGGTTAGTGCTTACTTTTGGAAAACGGCGTCTAAATTTTCCAGCAGCTATTCACTATCATGTTGATAGTATTACATATGTAAATTTTATAACTGAAGAACTCGGAGCTCAATAGGGCAAATATTGGAAGCTGTTTTCCACTACTGGAAAACTTAGGCGCTTTTTTTATTGTAAAACCGGCAGATTTTCCCCGCCTTTTTGCAACAACCAACCAGTACACACAATTAACAGATAGGTGGCTGACAAGAAATATCCAGCCACCATATGAAGAGCTCGTAAATGACCACCCAGTTGCTGATACCGTTGGATTTCCTGAGCTATCAACATAACGATACAACACTGCTAAGGACGCTAACAACTCCAGCACTTAGTTCAGAATTCAGGACCGTTACTAAACACCATCAGCATCACAGGTGCTTTGAACGTTAAGCAGCAAGCCCTAAAAATGCATCACGGTACCCCTTGGAAATCAGTGTATGTAAGGCTTTCCAATGAGTAGCCGCAAAGTCCAGTCTTTCGACGTCAATAGGATTGACTTTATAGCCGGCTAGGTACCTGCGGTAACGTTTACGCCTGTTATCATCGCTGCAATGGACAAGAGCGTGATTCAATCCATAGTTATAGGCGTTGTTCTTGAATTTCTTAGAGAACCGTTTATCAACGATAAAACCATCTTCAAAGAAATTGATGCTCTTAAAATGGTCCAGCAAATCTTGATTTAACTCAGCCATAGTGCACCTTAGATCACGGAGTCTGACTTCAATCCGCATATGATTGCCAGAATCCAACGCATCAAGGACCTGATCCATACTAACATTGCAATAACCATCAAAAATATGATCTAGATTATCATGGTCATGATCTTCATCAGCTAATTGACGTTCACGGGTTTTATCATACATAGTCACCCGGCAATTACTAGCCTCACTGCCCACAATCTGGGATTCAATTTCATCAGTATCGTCGTTCCTAAAGATTTCAGATATCTCAACCTTAGGCTTATGGATAAAGAGATTGGGTTTCATATCAAATACGTCTAGCGTGAAGTCCAGCCTAGTAATTGAAGCATGAAAATAAATGGTCTTAACGACCTTTAATCCGAGAAGTTTAACAAGCAATTTCCTGAGCTTTATCATACCTATCGTACCTAACTTCGCGGGATTAAACTCAACTCTTAAGAAATTATGTTTCTTATTCCGAGGATAAACCGATAGATTTATGTTGTTACCATCTATCGTGAACTGGTAGTTGTTCTTGTATCTACCGTTATTATGCCCATAAACCTTACGGTTATATTCTTCATAGAAGTCTGGATCATTAATTCTTTTAATTAACTTTAGCCGTTTTTCTTCTATGACAGGCAGCGTAAACGCAATCTTGTCGAATATTAGTTCTTGAGTTGAATTAAGGTTTTTGTTTGGGTTTAGAGCTGGAATTAATTTCATACTATTTACTCCTAATGGGTATTAAATTTAAGTTATAGAAAATAGTGCTTACTGTATAAGGCTAGGGTTAAGAGCTGGTAAACCCAGTCAATACCAAGCTGCACCGTAGTAGGCTTGTGCTACGCACGATTATTAAATGTGCAGTGTGGTAGAGCTGGGCATGGTTCCTTAAGAGCTATTAAATGTGGTAAAGGTTGATAAATGCCCATAGGTACCAATATGCAAGATAGGAAGGTTTTGCTACGCACGATTTCCAAGTCTGCAATGGGTAAGTTCGGGCTGTTAATGTTGTGTATGTGTACTGGGTCATGGCTGAGAATATAGTGGATAATGTACGACTGACGTGCTGTTAGTACTTGTGTCATAAGCTTATTAATCAATGAATTAATTAAAAACCACATACACGACATACACAAAATCTATGTATGTCGTGCAGATGAGTGCTAAGGAAATGTAATTTCTAAGCGATTGCCCTTGCCAGAGCGGCTTATCCTATTGATTTTAATGTCATGTACATTGAGTAATGATGGGGCTAGCCGGTCAATTTCTGCCCCTAACTTTCTCGGATTGCTATTACCTAAACTACAATAATTAGTTAACTTGGCCTCTAACTCACCAAGAGTGCCAACAAAATCAGAAACCGAAGCACCCAATTTAATAATAGCTTGAGCTGTACTTGAACCTTCAAGGACAGAACTTTGAGCATCCGCAATATTTGCGTTATATGCTTTAGTGAATGAACCTGGCTGCCAACCAAGCGCCTTTTCAGTAACACAACCTAAGATATGGAAATCAGCCATCCTGTTTAATTTTCCCGGTATTTCAAAGCCCTCATATGTTTTAAGAACCTTGCTTAACGCATTAAAAATACCGCCCAAAATAATTGGCAAATCTTTAATGAAATCCTCAGTTAGTTGCCTTTCGCTAACCTGAGTAACATCGGTATCAGTAATTTTTTTTAAACGGATCAACAGCGATCTTTCGAGCGCATCGTCACGAGTGATTACCTCCCCTATACCATTTAGAATTACAGGGTTATGAGAATGTGTAACGGATTGACCTTTGTTAGTATGAAACCTCCTGACAGCTCGTGCCCCACCTGTAAGTGTTGTACATAAAGCATCCTGAATCTGGTTGGAAATGGACGTTACGTTGTTCATCGTTATCAGATGACTATGGTCAGCCGCTACAGCTAAGTCGGCAGTATTTGTTATCTGGTCCAGTAGTGCAGCTTCGCTGGGGTCAATAATTGTTTTAAGAACTTTCGTGATAAAAGATTTAGCCGAACCGGCTGGACCCGATAAAACTAACATCACATAATGAGTGTCCGTGATAAAGCAATTAAATATAAAAACGAGTATGAGCTTAAATAAACTAGACTTTACCGGAATATATCTCCTTAGAAGCTTTATATTTCCATTCTCAAAATCCGGAATAGGCATTTCCGCAAGGCTGCTATATACGCCAAATTTAGCCTTCGCTTTATTAGATATAAAGGCCTTGTTTCTAGTGACCTTAACTAATTGTCCTGATCCCAAGTTAACACAAATAACCTGGCCACTCTTGGCAACTCTATAATTTACAGTGCATTTCTCACCTTTATTCTTTGCGTGATACTGCAGAAGCCTATTGATTCTTTTTAAGTGTAGTTCTGACAGACAAACCCCATACTTTTCATAAGACAAGTTATTGATAAACTCATTAGTGTCCGGATCATCAATCTCTCTAAAGAAAATCCCATTTCGATAGTTCTTAATATCCTGGATAAAGCTACTTGACCTCTTGCTGTCGTAAACTAAGACCAAGGATTGCAAATAATTTAAAAATTTAATTTCGTCTGTTTTGTTCATGTAATATCCTTACACTATGTTATTGGTTTACCCATGGCTTAAGCCATGGACAATATGTATTTACATTTTTCTGATACCCTTACCAGTTCATGAAATACGGCTCGAATATTACGGAGCTACAGATATTTTGTCGGCGACCACACGGAAAATAACGCGAAGTCCTTGACATTTGAAAATTAATGGTAAAGGCGTTTTACTTTGGTGACTTGGATAAGCAGAAAGGAGGCGTATTGCATTGGCTGTATTTAACAAGCCCAAAAACAGATGAAATTTGTATTACCCGATGATTGCAAGCGAGTAAGAGTGGGTTGATGTAATTAGTTTCGAGGTGAAAAGAGATAGATTGGCAAACTGGCAGTCAGCGACCTCTTGGACGATGGATGATTAATGCTGAAAGCCAGAAAGCCTAGTTGTGCATGTGCGTAATTAACGTCACAAGCGAAGAGACGAGCAGTTACTCATCCTGTTCTGATTTTATTTTTGAATGTAAGACTGTGGCAATTGGAAAACGAAGAGAATGCGTCGGTTTCAATGGCACATAACACTCATGTTCAAATTTCTTTGATGAGCATTTTTCCCTTGCCGCTCTGCACATTGCTTGAATAGTAATTAACTGATTTTACAATCTTGATGTACTCACCATCACGTAGCGCTATAGCAGTATCTTTATTGTCCTTAAGTCTGCTTCTTATTCCTGAAAGTAGATCTCCATGCCGAGAAAGCTCTTTTTTTATATAACCCTCATCTATTTTGTTTGGTATGGGTCTCTGATTAAAAACATAAAAAATAATCTCATCATCCGTCGCGCCTACCCGCATGGCATCCAGTATGCGAAGACGATTAATCGTGCTTTGATAATCATAGGAATACTGGCTATCTTTTTTGTCTGCTTTGATTTGCTTAAGTATTCGCTGCATTTCCTGATTCACTTTTTCTAACTGCTCATCAATATCGATACTAACGCACAGCTTGACGACTAATTCATCTGCATATATGTCACCCTCCAGGACAATATTACCCAAGAAAGGCTGTTGATCTATAAAAACAGGATACTCATCATTAATTTGATAAAATCCAGGGGTATCATGATTCAATGGATCGTACTTTGACATGTTATCGTGATATGCGAGATCATATTTGCTTGTGAACTTGTCTCGCTTAGCTCTCAATGAATACGTAGCACCGGTATCAGGGTCAATATAATCTTCTTTTTTTAGTCTCTCCGAATATGCATTAAGTGATTCTTTATAAATATTTATCGGGTTACAAGTGAAATATTTATAGAAGAATTCCGCATCATTCTTCCTGTTATAAAGATCAGCAAGGTTCGGATAATTTCTATATTTTTCGAAGTCTTTTTGATAATCCTGATTACGCTTTAAATACTCCCACTTGTATTGCTCAAGCGAACCTGTTTTTAAATACTCATACTCTTCTTTCTTTTTCCAGTCAGGCCAGATCAACTCTTTAGTAAGCGTTTCCATAATTAAGTCCTTTAACTTTAACTAATTGTTAGCATTGCTCTCAATGATATTCAAGGTTTCGAATATAGCAAGAAACAAATCAATTGCAACCGAAAGTGATTTGAACAGCTGGTACCGGCCAAAAACGGACAGTCCGTAAAGGGTCGGTAAACTTTACGAATTATTTATATGAATATAAAGATCGCTTATTCTTCGAGTTAGCACACTAGGTATCATTACATATTGTGTATTCAGTGCGAAATATTTAGTGTTAATTCATGGTCGGGCAGATTGATTAACAATCTTGACCGGCTTATGTATGAGCATTTTCGGCCAATACCCACCATTGGCCGTGGTTAAAAACCGCCGTTAGTCCCAATCATATCCATTCCACTCCAGAGGATCTGTATGAGCCTTGAAATAGCAATCCAAATTGTAACGCTTTTATCCGTGATCGTTGGGTTCGCTGGCCTAATTCTAACTATCAATTTTTATCGTCGGCAGATGAATGCTGAAATAGTGATGAAATACGGAGAGCGTTTTGAGCGTATGATGGATCTGTTTCCAGAAGACTTCCTTATAACAGGCTTCTCTAATCAAGCACTACTGCCTGCGCAGAACCAAGAACTAACCTTGATAGTAATAAAATATTTGAATTTATGTGTAGAGGAATACTATTTGTATAAAAAAGGCTATATGGCGAAGGAGATTTGGCAAATATGGGAACCTGATATAAAACGTGCGTTAAGGAGTCCTCTAATTAAAAGAGAATGGGAGAGCCTAAAAAAAGAATATGAATCATACTCAGAATTCTATAACTATGTCGAAAAAGTTAATCATTGAGACTGTTAGCATCAATATCTTAACAAGTGTATTTAGAATTTGTGCATGAAGCTTATTTCACATTGTCTCTTTGAATATTCTGCATTTTACCTTTGATGCGCGTTTGAGGTATCTGACTAGGAGATCTCATGATTACTGAAATACAACAAAGCTGCGAAGAAGTCATATTTGGAAATTTTAATGAAAAGGATGTTGATTACTTAGAAAACCCTGCTTATGTAGTAAAGGAGCCAAAGGGGCAAGAGGGGAAAAAAGAAGGTGTAGGTTGTATAGTTGCTTGGAATAGAGCTTTCGCGCTTCTAACAAATTTTATGCCTGAGGACATAGACAATCATTCTTGTTTTGACTTAATTGGTGGTATCAAATTTGAAAACGGTCATTGGGTAAAGATTTGCTGCGGAAGCTGTGAGTTTAGAATAAGTGCCCTAGAAAGCAGTATAAAGCGGGCAGGTGCATTAAGAGATATATGGATTAATTCAAAGGATATAAAGGGAAATCAAATTGTTCAGCTCGTCGACATATGCATCTTTCCTTTTGACACGGATAAAAATTCATTTACTCTACATATACTCTTCGATAAGAGACAGCAGCATGCGAAAAATTATTTTTATAACAGCATCGTAAAAAATAATCATGAACGTTTATCAAATCCACATATTCTTTTTAAAAAGAGGGAAGTAAAGGGAAAGTAGAGTCGATTAAAGCCAACTTTATCTATGTTTTGCTCCAACCGACACAGTGGGAATTCGAGATTTCTTTCTAAGCACTTGTGACCGGAGCGGCTTAGTATGAGCCGTTGAAGTTGCAGCATAAATCCGAATGTCTGGTCAGGGTCGATATTTGACTATCGAGTTGTTATTTCAGAGATCCGTGAACACTTTTCTGGTTGCATTTAAATTGAGTCCACGACAATGCAATGCGAGCTCAGTTGCAGACATTGTGAGCCAGACCGGATTTTCGATTACAAATAATTCGAGCCGAAACTGGTGATAATTGTGAGCCCGACCATTTTCAAATGCGAGCCGATACACCTAAAGAGCCAGCCCAGCCGCAAAAGGTGTCATACTAGCGACCACTAAGTTTATAATCGCAATACTCCGCGATTTACTGATTATGGAGGTGATCCTGATAGCTATTGATTCCGCTTCACAGAGCAGTGGCTCGGCCATCGCCTCTGCATCGTCCTGAGTTGTCTTCATCATTGCCTCACGGCTAGCCACGTTGAGCGTCTTTTCAGACGATCTCTGAGTGGCAATGGACTGTATTAACCTTCAGCCAAATAGCTGACACACTATTATCAGGTAGAAGTTCGAGGTTTAAAATGAGGGGAGAAATTGGCGCCTGTGTATAATCCGTCATCATGAATGGTTCACGATAAGGCAGAAACCTCGCTTCTACCGGTTCACCACTTGCCAAGGTTTTAAACATGTCCGCATCAACATGGTTTAATGAAATGTCCGTCCCATAGTTAACGATTTTGTCCTTAATAAGCCGGTCGCGGGTTCGATTCCCATCGCCAGCTCCAATATTCTTAAAGGGAATCAATGACATACAACGTCTTGATTCCCTTTTTTTATGCGCGCAATAAATCATTGCGTGACTTTTGCGTGACTCATTCTCCGCAGACCTTTTCCGCTGCCGCAATCAAATTACCCAATTCCGCAGACGAGTAATGGTCGGTGATCCGGCTCGATTTGTGCCCTAACAAATCCTGCCTGTCTTCGAACGATACACTGGCCGCCCTTAAGCGCCGTCCAAAAGTATGCTTTAAATCATGAATTCGCACTTGAGTCAGCCCCACGCGTTTTCTTGCTTTTTGCCAAGCCGTGTTGTTCATAGTCTGAACGCGATTGCCTTTGTAGGTAAACACATACTCAGGATGTCGCCCTCGTAACTGATCAATTACCGCCCTGGCCTCGCTGTTTAAAACCACCACGCGTGCCATCCTGTTTTTAACAACATGGGCAGGAATCACAAACACGCTGGTCTTGAGCTCTGGAAGAAATTCTTCCCATTCCCAACGAAGCGAGCAAACCTCTTGCTCTCTACAGCCAGTATTGACCTTAAACAGAGCCATTTTAGCCAAGTGATCAGGCAATTCACTGAACAATCTTTTCTGCTGTTCCTTTGTCAGTGGACTGGGCTTCCTGGCATCAAGCTGCGGTAACAGCTTGATCTTTGGCGCTGTTGCCAACCAGGTCAAACCATACTCATCAATCCATTCCATGGCGGCAAGATTCAGAATGTGCCTAACGGTCTGCAAGGCGTAATTGATCGTTCTGTTCTTAACGCCTTGCGTCCTGCGCTCTTGAATATAAGTTTGTAAAGTCCCCATATGGATCGACTCTAACGGCAGGTCGCCGATATACTCATCCAGTAATTTGAGGTGAAGAGCCGCGTCTTTTAGGCTGGCTTTTTGTGACTCTAATAGATATTTGGTTGCCGCTTCTCGAAAGATTCTTTTCGGGCGCATGCCATACACTGTCGCTTGACGATGCTCTTCTATCAAGCGTGCTAGGTAGCATTGCGCTTCTTCGAGGTCGCTTGTGCCAGTGCTTTGGCAAATGCGTCTGCCTTTGATAACTTTGTCGATGTGCCAACACTCACCCCTTTTGACGAGGCCCGGGATTTTCTTTGCCATGGTTTTTGCTCCTGTATATCTTGTTTATTCTGTTTATGGGTGCCGGGTTTACCGATGCGACTTTTCAAGTCATCAACGAAGGCATCGAGTTCCAGGCGATCAAAAGCAACACCTTGCGTGCCGATTTTGAGTTCGGTGAGCAAAGGCCTTACTTCGGCGTTAAAACGGTTTTTGTCCATCCCCAAATAAAACGGTGCATCTCGGATGCGGATAATTCTTGGAAGGATGTAATTGAAGTTTTCAGGTGTTTTTATTGACATAAAATGTACCGCAGTAATTAGTGGTACAGTTCATTTACAGTTTTCAAAAACACGTCTTTTTCAGCGGTTTTTACGGTGTTTTTTGATGTCCGCGATTGACCAAAGGAAAACAACTCATTTTTTGCAGCGATATTTTTTTGCATTTTTTGTTGTATTTTTAGCGTTGTCTTAACATCAAAAAATCATGCTGAATTGCCGATTTTCACCTATGTGTTTTACTTTGATTTTTTTGGCACTAAACGTATTCAAAAACCAAAATTCACCATCGCCTGCCGTTGCGCTTTGATATGCCTTCGATCATACAAAGCAGTTGTCTGAACCAGCTCATGCCCGGCTAATTGTCGAGCCGTGTTAAAGTCAACACCTTGCTCCAACAGTCGGGTGACAAATGTCCGACGAAGATCATGCGGTGAACAATGCTCAATGCCTGCCGCCCGAGCCCGTCGCTTTAAAATGCCATAGACACTTTGTGCGTTGATTTTCAGCGATGGTTGATAACTGCCATCTTTCGCCAATTGGCAAAACATCGAGCCCGGCGCAGATCCGCGCGAACGCAGCCATTGCCGAAGATATGAACGGGCGACCATCGGTAGAATCAATTCACGCTGACGCTGACCTTTACCTTCCCTCACAATAAGTCGTCCACTACGACTGACGTAATCGGCGACATTCAAACTCGACACTTCGCTGCGCCTTAATCCGGCGTATGCCAATAGAGCCAAAATGGCCGCATCGCGAATACCGTGTCCATGATTGCTCTGACAAGCTCTAAACAAACGATTAATTTCCGCCGCGCCTAATTGGCGTCCAGCAGGCAGAGATTTTCCATGAACGCGATCGATCGCCTGAATCCGTTGCCATTCCAACGCCGGAAATTGGCCCAGCAAAAAGCCCGCTTTCAAAACGCCACGAATGGCCGCCAAAGTGGTATTTATGGTGTTGGCTGATTTATTAGCTTGTCGTAACGCTGCCCGAATAGCGGCAACGTTTTCGTATCGCAATGTCAGCCACGGCATGTGCTCCAAGGGGCCTGCCCATTTGTTCAACATCGCTACCTGCTGCAACAATGAACGCATTGACCGACGGCCGCTAGGTGCCAAATTACCGAGATAGAGTGTCAATGCGATGCAAGACGGTGATGATTTGTGTTGTGTGATGGGTGACGTTGATTTGTTGTTCATATCGCAGTCTCCTCGCAATGCCGCAACGTCAGCGTCGTTATGTTAATGTTTATTAACATACCCTGACGTTGGCGTTTGATTTCGATATTGAGCACGTTCATAGCAGCCCCTGCTCGGCAAATGAAAAATAGTCGGCACCGCCGATGATGAAATGGTCCAGCACCCGGATATCAACCAGCTTTAACGCCTCGACCAGGCGCTGTGTGATTGCCCGGTCTGCTTCACTCGGTTCAGCCAAACCTGAAGGATGGTTATGAGCCAAAATCAACGCGCTGGCATTGAGCTGCAACGCGCGTTTGACCACTTCACGTGGATACACATTGGCGCCATCGATGGTGCCTTGAAAACAAGGTTCGGCTTTTAATACCCGGTGCTGGTTATCAAGAAACACACAATAAAAAACCTCGTGTTCTAACGTGGCCAACTCCAACATCAAATACGTGCGCGTATCGGCGGGATTGGTCAAAGCTTGGCCGCGAGCGAACTGGTGCTTAATCAACGCTCGGGCCATCGCCAAAATTTCTTCCGAGGTAACCGGACGCAGAACCTGAAAGTGGCCGGGAGTTTCGTGAATTCGAAAAGGACGGGACATGGGAATCCCTTTGATCAATAGACGTGACAAAGCCTGAGCAGGGAGCCCATCGCATGGTCACGTCCGGGTTAATGGGTTGTCAGTCAGTCTAATCGCTAACAATTCATAGCGAGCTGACGAACAGAGAGGGTTTTTACAGTGAAAGTAGCAAGCGCTATCAATCTTGCTGATAGAGTTGTTCGATGTCGGCCAGAATGGCGCTGACATTGGACAGTGCCCGACGTAAAGTCTTGGCGGTGTGCTTACGCGGATTGAGGCCTTTGACGGTATCGCGTAGTTCGGTGAGAAGTTCAATGATTTCCGGGGATAATGCGTTTGAACTTGTTCCAGCACCGGTTAGTACTGGGCTTTGTGGATCCGGTTGAGCACCTCGCTTGGAGGTTGAAGGGGCCGGTAGTGCCACCTTCTCTGGTACCGCCGTCTTGGCATCGGTTTTAGCTTCGGAAACGGCTTTGGTTGTGACTGGGACTTCAGTTTTTGTGTTCATGGTGTTCTCCAAATTGAATCAATAAAAAAGTGACAAGCAAAGGCTGTACTCGCTTATCGGATTAGGTTTCTACTCGGGTAGCGTAAGTGCTTGGGATATTCAGCACGCTAACCAGTTCGTTTGAATCTCGATTAATATTCCTCTGGCAATAGCAGTGTGGTCACACTGCGATCGGCTTCCGTGATGATCCAGATTTTGATTGGTGCCAAGGCTGTGCTCCCACCGTCGGGCACGGAAAGTACATAGACAGAAAAAAGTCGTCCTCCTATCAGGAGCGCTTCCTCATTAGTTTGTGCATCCTCTGGACAAACGTCTCCCCAGTCACCCGTCATATGGCGGCCGATTAATAGCAGTGGATTGACCTGATAACGCTCTAGAGCAGCTTGGGCACCCGGTGTGACATAGAGCTGTCCGAGTGCAAAGCATGGTGTTTTTGATGGGGTATCCATGTTCAGATTCTCCTGTGTTCAATGTTAAAAAGCGATGGTCAAACTACGCGGCGGAAGTTTTAAGTAGCATCAACCGCCGCGCACGAATGGCTAACAAATAAAATAAGCCGCCATAGGGAATGATTTATTCATCCGATTCACTTTCGACGTCCGAAAGCGAATCCTCCTCGCCATCAACATCATCGTCTTCTTCTGAGAATGTATCAGGCATATATTCGAAAGCAGCCAGTAGCACCTGGGCATAACGATCCGACAAACAGCGCAGGCTACGTCCGGCCTCTCGGCAGAATGGATAGGCTTGTTGTTGATGAAGTAACTGCTGGTAATGGTCGCCAATTCGAGTAATGGCTTCAGCCAGAACTGTGATGGCAGGGATAAGGGTTTCAACCGTGGATGTTTTCATAAAGATCTCCGTAAAAAAGATGGGATTCCTTCAGGTGCATAAAACCCTACGCGCACGAAAACGCATCAAGTTTTCAAACCTGACGAATTAAGGGGGGCGGCGTATGGATTTTTGAGCGATGAAAGGGACGTGCATCAAATTGAAATCACAACTTAACACGATTATATTATATCATAAAATTCATTAAAAATCAAGATGTTATAAATAATTATGCTAAAGATTAATCACGCGTAAAAGCTGTCAATGAGGTCTTAAATTGTTCAGGTTTGAACAGATGACTGATTTTGAAGGCTTATCGAGAATGATAAACGGTAGGATAAAATCAAGCGACGGTTATCAGTGGTGCTCTCAATTACATCTTCCTCCAAACCAGCCATCTATTCCGATTAAATGCTACGTCCTGTTTCAATTCAAGTTGACCACTGATTCTGATTGAAAACCCGCCACCGTTTTCGTTAGAATTTTTACGCTACTGCAACTGTCGGTCTTCGACCCGTTGCGGTCTATCGTTCCATCTGGTTCAATGGCGGCTATTTGTTGATTACCAGCCATAATCAACATTTGCTGGTTGCTATACGGAAACTATCTAATATTTGTTATATGCACAAGGAGATTTTATGAGACTTGCTGGGATTGATTTGGCGTGGCAAGGCGAAAAAAATCCATCTGCGATTGCAATAGGAGATCTTAATAGTCGTATTTTATCTCTTACGCAGATTTTCCCTGCTTGCTATGGCATTGACGAAATCATTGATAAGGTTGATTCAATTTCGGGTATAGCTATTGATGCGCCATTAATAATTAAAAACTGTTCTGGGCAACGTGATTGTGAAAAAAGCGTCAGTAAGACTTACGGTGCACGAGGTGCATCATGCCATACTTCAAACCTTAGTCTTTATCCTGACGCATCATCCGTAAGGTTTGCGAATAAACTAATTGATAACGGCTTTTGCCACATCGAAACAGATAAATGGATTGTTGAATGTTATCCACATCCATCTTTACTTGAGATATTCAATCTTCCTGTACGGCTGAAGTACAAGAAAGGCAACAAATCTGAAAAATTAGCTGGCCAAATAAATCTGGCAAATCTCATTAAATCTTTATCAAGTAGTCCAGTTCTTCAGTTACAAATTCCAAACGAATGCGCACATTTTATTGATGAATCGTACATACTCTCATTAATCGGGAAAGCCATAAAAACAAATGAAGATGCCCTTGATTCAATCATTTGCTTGTATATAGCGGCGCTTTATCAATCTAAAAAATCCGGTCATTTATTCGGTGATTTAGACACAGGCTATGTTTGGGTTCCAACTGTAATTTGCGTATAACAACAACTTTGTAAGGGATGCTAACTCGCTCCAAAACTGTCTTTTATCGCAATTGTTTGAGTAACTGGTTATTGTCGGGTAACAGTCAGTCGGTAAGATAAGAAGAAACCATATATCATCCGATACTGAGAGATATACCGTTAGCGTTTTGATGGCACACTCTGAATTTATTGCCCAGGATGAGATAATCATGGATGATATATAGAAAACTATTTAATTACTTGTAGGCACTGAGAATTGCGATGAGCAAATATCTACCTCTAGCAAATTATCTTCGTAGCTACGAAGACGATTCTGTTGTTATGTCATTTCAACAAATTGAAAATATTCTTGGTGAGACTCTTCCTGAAAGTGCGAAAAATCATCAGGCATGGTGGGCAAATTCACGGACTCAAGATAGCCATACTTGGGCACATTTGTGGTTAGAAGCAGGCTGGCAGGTTAGCAATGTAAATTTGCAGGATCGATCAGTTAATTTTATTCGTTTTGAGTTCTTTTCTATTGAAAGCAAAGGCGCTCGTGAAGGTTATGAAGTAGATAGAACAATTCTTTCAAGGTCTAGAAATGCGGCTATAGCCAACAATAGAAAAGAGCTAGATAACTATACGTGTCAAGCTTGCTCATTTAGACTGCAAATTGGTGCTAGGTGGATAATTGAAGTCCATCACATAAATCCACTGTCCAATACGGGTGAAACAGAGACTACCATAGAAGATCTAGTGTCGCTGTGCCCAACATGTCATCGCGTTGCACATTTACGCAGAGAGCCATACCCCGTATATGAAATTCGTAGAATATTAGCAGAGAGTAGAAATCATGCTTAACACTGCGCTCAAGCGGGACATTAGGAGTTAAAGAAATTGGCAGAAATTTCTATGGCATTTAGCCGCCCATGGAGTTTTCGAGTTCCATTACTTACTCGGCAAATGAAAGCAGAATTCGTTGATGATTTCTTTAATGATGGCACTTTGAGGCTCTCTTCATTTGAAGTATTCCGCAGACATCCTGATGAGTTACGGCGTGACTCTCAAGAAGGGAGGATAGTCATGGAGATCGAAGCCCCAAACGGCAAGACAAGCATCCTAGGAATCAATGGTCAGGAGTCGTATGTAATGTGTGCATCGACGATTGAGACTACCTTGCCGTCTGATGGTTCTGTAGCCGCTTTTAGAATTCTGGATACCCTCGGTTTTGCTAATGCAATTTCAGGGCAGATACCGGGGTTCCTTGGTGGGACTGAAGGGCTTTGCAGTTACCGTGATAACACAATGTTAAAAAAGAGAGATTCTCGTCCTATTGTCCCGCCACCTGATGGAGTGGACCCGGAAAAGTGGTTCGAAGAGCAACAACACCATATAGGCAAGCACTCGATAGACGCTTTTTTTATCAAAGAGAGCCGCTTTTCTCATGAAGCCGAGTATCGGTTCATCTGGTTTGCTTCGGGTACTCACAAGGATTATCTTGACATCAAGTGTCCGGCGGCCCTTCAGTTCTGCGAGCGCGCGTAATGGTCCTAACATAGCTGTCAAAGGGACGCGCTGTCCGTTGGCGGTTTTAAAGGTGTCAAAAAGCGTTGAAAAGTTTCCAGTCAAACTTTAAGGGGTAAGCTAATCAGTCCTCCTTAGAGCGGACGCTTTCCGAGATTCACCAGCCATTCATACGCCATTTATGATCGACCGGTTGTGGCCGGATTTCATCATTCAGTCGACAGGCAAAAAGCGACCCACAGCGGTCAGTCAAATTTGTATTTTGCAACAAGATAATGTTGATATAAGGGACAGACATCGGCTTGCCGACGGCTATCTGCACGATGGAAGGGTTAGGCACGTTCGAAGGCCTTCGCGAGTCCACATACCTGATGGTAGGCGCGATTCCTTGCATCTATTGAATTCTCAGTCCGACCATAGAATCGAATTAAGCTGTAAATCAAATAGGCCCGGTAGCCAAGATCGACTTCTTGGTGGTCCATTCTTAGGGACATTCTTGTGCAGCCTTGCAAAAGATTTGACCGAATCCGTTGTACACAAGCGGCGAGTTTTGAATTACTGTGTGGAATGTACAGGGGAGTTTCGCCATACATAAGAGCTTCAATGCGCCAAAATTCGTCAGCGAGTAGTGCATCCACCTGAAACTGAAGAAAGGCTTCAAACCTTGCAAAGTCCTGATAGTGACATGATTCCGACCGAGCCATCGCAAAATCGATAATCACGGGAGCATCATCGCGCGTTATAAGGATATTTTTTGAGTGGAGGTCACCATGTATGATTCCATGCGGTGCGGTAATCTGACTTGAGATTCGCCGAACCGTTGTAAAGAGGCTCACCATGTGTTTCCAGTTTGGATCAGCAGCGAGCACCTCTTGCTGCGGGATGTCTGGTAATTCTATGCGTTGCAATTTGTATTGCCCATCCATCCAATGACATTTTTTGAGTATTACGTCAAAGATGTCATCAATTATCGCTAATGCCGTATACGTGGAAAGGTCAGGGAGTGCCGTATCAAACCGACGGATCAGATGTCTAACTCTGCCGCCAGTTACATATCTGTAAGCGATGGCTCCCCGCCCGCCTTGATAGCGCACTCCCTCTAATGGTGGAATTGAAAGAGGCGGTACGCGATATCTAAGTAGTCTATCTCCAACTTCTTCTTTCTTTATACTTTCTGTTGAATCGAGTTTGACCAATAGAGGATAAAGAGATTCCGGTTTGATGACTACCTTGACTGCTGATGACAGGCCCCGTTGAATTAATACATAGTGAGAGCGTACTCCCGGAAAAGCGGACGCAAACGACTCGAGAATTCGGAGGTCCTGCTCTGCAAGTTGCAGGTCATTCAGGTCGACAAAATTTGCGTGAAAGTCGTCTACGTAGTCCATGTCATCCCAGAGTGCGAGTAGGGCATAACGTTTAAATAATTGAGGTCAGAATAAAATTAAATGCCTGACAATTTATTATCTATGTTTGGATATTTGTACTCTTTAGAACCTCAGTTGGCAATGAAAACTTTTAAGGCCAGCTTTCTATAATGGATAATATGCCAATGCGCTAAAAAAGTTTCCGGATAACATCAGATCGTAGTTAATTATCAATTTTGAATGGCGGGTTTTGGCCGAGTGCTGCTATTCGCGAAAGTCAGTACCCGCCCCCTATGTGTAGTCCCCAACTATGTGTATATGTAATGGATTGGCCTTGAACGAAGCCGTTTAGGGCCAATCGCAACTACACATATTTATAATGATTGAAGAAATTGCATCAACGCATCATCGG
>Ga0208117_100150_pt1 | contig 43558 bp, 38 predicted proteins | sample LakWasMet26_LOW6_2_FD_183870 | JGI IMG/M metagenome (GOLD analysis project Ga0208117, IMG submission 183870) | Freshwater sediment methanotrophic microbial communities from Lake Washington under simulated oxygen tension - Sediment Metagenome... | ecosystem: Environmental > Aquatic > Freshwater >...
CATCGTTCCCTCTCAGTCGATCGAGCCCTTGCCCCCGCTCCGCGGGGGTGAGGGCGCGCGGCAGCGCGGTGAGGGGGCCGACGGCCGCGTACCAAGTCCGTTGGACGAACGCTCTAGATCGAGCCGCAGCCGGTCGCGGGGTTGAAGCACATCCCCGAGGGGCAGGCGCAGACCCGCACCGTATGGCTCGACGCCGGGGCACAGCTGCACGCGCCGACGGAGCAGCGGTTGGGGAAGTCCCCCACGGACATGCAGCACAGGCCGGTGTCGACGGTTCCGCCGGTGGAGGTGCAGCGCTGGGCGAGCGCGTCGCCGCCCGCGTCGGTCGCTGGGACGTCCGTCGCGGGGACGTCCGTCGAGGGGGCGTCCGTCGAGGGGGCGTCCGTCGCAGGGACGTCGTCCGAAGGGACGTCCGTCGCGGGGACGTCGTCCGAAGGGGCGTCCGTCGCGGGGACGTCGGCGCTGCCCGCGTCGCGGATCACGTCGGCGGGGACGTCCGTCCCGGTGTCGACGCGGCCGCGGTCGGTCGGGACGTCGGTGCGGACGTCGGCGGTGACGTCGACGAGCGAGCCCGAGTCGGCGGCGGGCAGCGGCTCATCGAAGCACCCAGCGCCGAACAGACCCAGCGCGCCCAGCGCGAGGAGACCCTGAACCGAAGGACGGATGTTCATGAGACAGCGGAGTAACTGATCGCGCCCGAAGCGTCGAGCGGTGTTGCGACGGACGGCGGTGCGCGGGCACCATCCGCCGATGCCCCCGATGCCGCTCCATCTCCGCGCGCAGGCCAGCGCCGCGCGCGCGCTCCTGAAGCTCCCACGCCCGGTGCTGGTGGGCCTGTCCGGCGGGAGGCGCGTGGAGCGCGACGGGTGCGTCCTCGACGAGCAGTTTCAGTTCATGCTCTCGCTCGCCGAGCGCCTGGGCAGGGGGCTCGCCAACGCGGACGCCACCCTCGCCGAGCGCCGCGTCGCCATGGACCACGACGCCATCCTCTTCGCGCCGATCGCTCCCGCACTGGAGAGCGTGCGAGACGAGCGGGTGAGCGAGCACGTCACCGCGCGCGTGTACCGCCCGCACTGGCTGCCGAAGCCCGCTCCCGCGCTGGTCTATCTTCACGGCGGAGGCTTCGTGGTGGGCAGCCTCGACTCGCACGACCCGGTGTGCCGGGCGCTCGCCCACGAGGCCCGCTGCCTGGTGATCTCGGTGGACTACCGCCTGGCGCCGGAGCACCCCTTCCCGGCCGCGGCGGACGACGCGACGGAGGCCTTCCGCTGGGTGATCGCCCACGCGGCGCGGCTCGGCGTCGACCCGAAGCGCGTGGCGGTCGGCGGAGACAGCGCGGGGGGCAACCTCGCGGCGGTGGTGGCGCTCGACACCCGCGACGACCCGCACCCGCCGTGCTTCCAGGCGTTGATCTATCCCGCGGTCGACCAGACGCGCTCGTTTCCCTCGCTCAAGATCATGGAGCGGGGCTTCCTGCTCGACCGGGCCACCATCGACTGGTTTCTGGAGCAGTACTCGCCCGACCCGGCCAACTGGGACAAGCCGCGGGCCTCACCGTGGTTCGCCGACGTGAAGTCCGTGGCCCCGGCGCTGGTGCAGACGGCGGGCTTCGATCCGCTGCGCGACGAGGGCGAGGCCTACGCGGTGAAGCTGCGAGAGGCGGGGGTGGCGGTGAGCTCGAAGCGCTACCCGAGCATGGTGCACGGGTACATCAGCACCACCGGGTCGATCGTGGCGGCGCGAGAGGCGTGGGGCGACCTGGTCGCCGGGCTGCGAGGGGCCCTCCGCTGAGCGGCCCGAGCGGGCGTCACGCCAGCTTCGCGGTGTTGGCGAGGCCCTGCTCCCGGGCCATCTCGCTGACGGCGCGGCGCACCGCGGCGTGCACCCGCAGGTCGAGGGGGTTGGGCACGAGGTCGCCGGGCTCGGCGTGCGCCGCGATGGCCTCGGCGGCGGCGAGGCGCATCTCCGGGGTGATCTTCGAGGCGCGGACGTCGAGGGCGCCGCGGAAGATGCCGGGGAAGGCGAGGGCGTTGTTGATGGAGCGTCCGTCGCCCGCGTAGGCGGCGCCCGCGGCCACGGCGACGTCGGGGTTGATCTCGGCGTCGGGGTTGGAGAGTGCGAAGATCACCTGGCCGCGGCGCACCATGTCCGGCCGGATGAGCCCCGGGCGGCCGGTGGTGGCCACCACGATGTCGGCCTCGCGCATGATGGTCGCCATGTCGGTGATCGAGGCGCCGAAGGTACGCATGCGGTCGCAGGCCTCGATGGAGAGGTCGCTCACCAGCACCTCGCGGGCGCCGTAGGCGAGCGCCGTGCGGGCGATGGCGCTGCCCGCGGCGCCGAGGCCGATCTGGCCCACGCGCGAGGACTTGAAGTCGACGCCGGTGAGCTTGCAGGCGTTGAGGATGGCGGCGAGGGCCACGGTGGCGGTGCCCCACTGGTCGTCGTGCATCACGGGCTTCGGGAGCCGGGCGGCGAGCTCCTCCTCGATGCGGAAGCAGTCGGGCATGCGGATGTCTTCGAGGTGGATGCCGCCGAAGCCCGTGGAGGTGCGCATCACGGTCTCGATGAACTCCGCCGGGTCGAGGGTGTTGATGAGGATGGGCGTGGCGGAGATGCCCGCGAAGCGGTCGTAGAGGGCGGCCTTGCCCTCCATGACGGGGAGGCTGGCGAGGGGGCCGATGTTGCCGAGGCCCAGCACGCGGGTGCCGTTGGTGAAGATGCCCACGGAGGTGGCGATGCCGGTGAAGTCCCAGGCGAGGTCGGGGTCGCGCTGGAGGGCGAGGGCCACGCGGGCGACGCCGGGCGTGTAGATGTAGCGGAGGTCGGAGAGGTTCTCGATCTTGCTGCGGCTGGTCGTGTGGAGCTTGCCGCCGCGGTGCGCCTCGAAGACCCGGTCGGTGGTCGAGATGAGCTCGATCTCCGGGAGCGCGCGGATCACGTCGAGCACGCGGGCCGTGTGGGCCTCGTCGTCGGTCTCGATGGTGACGTCGCGGATGGTGTCGTTCTCGCCGATGCTGACGGTGCTGATCTCTCCGACGAGGCTGTGCGCGTCGGCGATGGCGGCGGCGAGGTGCGCGAACTGACCCGGGCGGTGACGAAGGCGCACCCGGACGATGGTGTCGTGGCTGTATTTCCGCATGGCGGCGCCAGGGTATACCCGAGACCAGGGAGCACAACGGTCGTGAACGGCGGTCACGACGGTTGTGAAGGGCGGTCACAACGGTCGTGAACGGGATCTACCGGGCGGCACCGCGAGGGGCGCGTGGTTGCAGCGCGACGCCCGCGTACACCTGGTCGACGTCGATGGAGCCGTCGACGCTCGCGAGGGTGATGGCCTCGCCAGCCTCCGAGACCGTGAGCACCCAGCGACCCTCGGCGTCGCGCGAATAGACGTCGATCTGGCGCTTGTACTGCGACACCAGCACGTAGTCGCGCAGCGAGGGGATGCGACGGTAGTGGGCGAACTTCTCGTCGCGGTCGTAGGTTTCGGTCCCTTCCGAGAGCACCTCGACGAGAACGGTGGGGTTGGTCAGCGCGAGGGCGTCGTCGGGGTCGCGCTCGACCTCGCCGCAGACCATCGACGCGTCGGGGTAGGTCGCGAGACCCGTCGCGAGCACGCGCACCTTCGCGTCAGCGCTGAACACGGTGCATCCGCAACGGTCGGCGAGGCGCAGCAGCTCGCTCCCGATGCGAGCGCAGAGCTGCGCGTGTTCGAGCGTACCGCCCGCCATGGCGTACACGCGGCCGTCGAACCACTCGTGCTTCTGGTCGGCCACACGCTCGAGCGCGAGGTAGGTCGCGTGGTCGATCCAGCTCTGCGCGGCGGCGTCGCCCATGGAGCGAAGGATGCCACTGACGGGAGCCGCCCGGCCAGCGCAGGGCTCACGCTATGCGGGGGAGGTCGGACGACGGATGTCTCCTGGCTCAGCGGGGCACACGCGCGCCGTGGCCCTCTCTGCGAAGCCTGCGCAGGCACCAACGATGCACATCCGCAGCGCATGAACCTCCGCCCGGTGTGTTGCGCCCTCGCCCTGCTTCTCGTCGCCTGCACCGACGGGAAGCCCGCCTCCGACCCGAGCTGCTCTGTCGCGAGCGGACGAACCATCGGCGTGGGCGTGGCCTTCGGGCGCGCGGGCGACGTCGGCCAGCGCTGCCGCGTCTCGACCGGCGACGGCAGCCCCGGCACCTGCGTTGCCCCGGTGGCGGGCGCGATGAGCGGCGGTACCATCGACACGTGCCCTACCGTCAGGCAACCCCGCCGCTTCAACCGCTCGACGATCCTGAGGCGTCCGATCTGCTCGCGGAGGATGTCATCGTCACAAGCGACGTGGCGTCGCTGGATGCGGACAACGGACCCGAGCTGGAGACGGTACGCCCGAAGATCGCCATATTCGTCGTGCAACTCCTGATCTTGGCGGGCGGCATCCTGGTGGGGATGAGTCGGTAGTTGAGGAAGCCGCTGCGGAAGCGCCACTGAGCTGCTCACCGAGCTCGCCGGGAGATCTACGCGACAGCATCCGCAGCGGCGCCAATGCCCGCTCGTCCGCCTCATCCGGCGTGTCGTCGCGCTCCGTTGTCGTCGAAGCGCGCGAAGGAGGGAGATCCAATCCCATCGCGCAGGCCCACGGAGAGAGCGCTCTCCAAACCCTCGGATGCCTTTGATACGCTCGGTCGATGGCCACCGCGAAGAAGCCCGCCGCACGCACGAAGAAGCCCACCGCGAAGAAGCCCGCCGCACGCACGAAGAAGCCCACCGCGAAGAGGCCGCTCCCCGCCGCGCTCGTGAAGCGGGCGCGGGCGCTCCACGAGGCCGCTCAGGCCCGCCTCATCGAGCAGGGGCGCGAGGCCATCTCGCTCATTCGTGAGCGCCGCGAGGCCATCGCGGACAACTACTTCGACGTCGGCCAGGCGCTCATCACGCTGCGGAGCGAGGCCATCGCGCAGGCGCTCGGCTACGAGGACGTCGCGTCGATGTTGCGCGCCGAGCTCGACCTCTCGGTGAGCACGGCCGCGAAGCTCATCGAGCTCGCCACCCGGGTCGACCGCTCGCTCCTGCGCGAGCTGCAACAGGAGCGCGCCGCGGCCATCCTCGCGGTGGTCGACGCCACCGAGGAGGACGACACCCCGGAGCAGCTCATCGCGAAGCCCTTCCGCCTGCCCGAAGGCGGATCGATCGACCTGCGCACGGCGCCCATCGTCGACGTGAAGGCACTCGCTCGTGCGCTCCGCCAGCAGCGCGCCTCGGCGAAGAAGGCGGCACGGGGCTTCAGCACGACGCCCGCCGACCGCAAGGCCTTCGCCGCGCTCATCGCGCCCGTCGCGAAGGACAAGACGCTCGGCGGCGTGGCCACGTTCAAGCTCCTCGCCTCGCGCGAGGAGCACGGACCGCTGGTGGAGTCGCGCGTCCCGCTGAAGGACTATCCGCGGGTCGTCGCGCTGCTCCACGCCCGTCGCTGAGCGCCCGGCCGGCGTTCACGACGGTCGTGAACGACGATCACAACGGTTGTGAACGGGGAGGTGATGACGTGGGCGGGGTACAGGTCGCGAAGAGGTACGTCCCGAAGCCCAGCGTGTCGCGGCCCCAGCGCAGGTAGATCTCCCGCCACCGGGTGATGCGCGCCTTCATCGCGGGCGCGTCGGGATCGTCGGGGTGCGCCGCCACGTAGCGCTCGACGGCGTTGGCGTAGCGGCCCTCGAAGTGGTCCCACTCGTCGGCGTTGCTGGTCATCGCGTAGCGGGCGATGAGCCCCTCCTCCATCGCGCCGAAGACGTTGTCGGCGTGCGTCCGGTAGTTGTCGCGCGGCACCCCGAAGGCCTCCAGGTACGCCGCCGCAGGCTCGCGCGCCCAGAAGCCCTCGCCCACCAGCAGCATCCCCCCCGGCCGGGCCCACGCCTTCATGCTCCGCAGCATCGCCCGGTATCCCCCGTCAGGGATGGCGCCGACGTTCATCACCAGGTCGAAGGTCCCGAGACCCTCCGCGAAGTCCTCGATGGCCCGCTCGTGAAGCGCCACGGTGGCGGGCGGGGTCAGCGACGCGAGGCGGGCGCGCGCCTCGGCCAGCAGCGCAGGCGAGCGGTCGACGCCGACCCCGTGGGCGCCGTAGCGGGCGAGCACCCGCCGCAGGATCTCCCCCTTGCCGCAGCCCAGGTCGAGCACCCGCGCGCCCTGCGGGAGCGCGAGGAGCGCGATGAGCTCGTCGAGCCGGCGGCCGTCGATGGGGCTGCACACGTCGTGGTCGGTGAAGGCGATGGCGGAGAACTTCGCGCGGTCCATGGGAGGGCATTGAGCACCACGCGGGCGGGGGCGTTGTCCACCCGGCGGGCGTTGTCCACCAGGTCGGGTAGCGCCCTTGCACGGAGCGACGCTGCTCCGCTCTACCGAACGAGGCTGATCAGGAAGACGTCTCGGCTGCCCACGGACGAGAGCACGCCACCGCCGAAGTCCACCTCGCCGCTGAAGGCTCCCAGGGAGAGGACGTTCAGCCTCGACGCGGTCACGTTGAATCCGAAGTCCTCCAGCGCCGCGCCGTAGCGGCGGATCCACAGCGGTTCACCGGTAGCTGAGAAGGACGCGACGAAGGCGTCGCGCTGACCCGCGCTGACGACGGGAGCACCGCCGAAGTCGAGCGTGCCCTGGAAGGCTCCAGTCACGAAGACGGCTCCCGCATCGTCGACGGACATCCCGTAGCAGGCGTCCGCTCCGGTTCCTCCGAACCCTCGTGACCAGCGGTAGGCTCCGGTCGACGTGAAGCTGGCGACGAAGATGTCGACGCTTCCCCTGCTGCGCAGCGGGCCACCGCCGAAGTCGATCGCCTGCCAGAAGAAGCCAGTGATGATCGGGTTACCAGACGGGTCGATCGCGACACCGTAACTGTATGCGCCGTTGCCATCGGATTCGTACCGTCGCGACCATCGATGGAGTCCATCCGGGGCGAGGCACGCGACGAAGGGCTGCGTGGTCCCGTCTCCCCGGAGCGCTCCTCCACCAAAGTCCAGCGACGCGTTGTGGCTCCCAGTGATGCAGATCGTGCCATCGGCTCCTGCGGCGACCGATGCTGACTGTGGAGTGGTGTCGTCTCCGCCGAAGTGCCGCGACCAGCGATGAACGCCGTCGAGCCCGAAGGACGCCACGAACAACTCGCGCGGACCACCCGTCGACGAACCGCCGCCGAAGTCCACGTGTCCGTCAGCGGTACCTGCGCCGTTGAATCCCACTCCGACGAGGCTTCCACGACCATCGACGGCGAGGTCGTCGATGTGCGTGCCGTCAAAGCGTCGCGACCATCGGTGCGCGCCCGTCGACGTGAAGCTCCCGAGGTACGTTCCTGATGTATCTGCGGCGGCGCCAGCCATCGGTCCGCCCCCGAGATCAACGGCCGCCTGGCAGTGGCCGGCGACGTAGAGATTCCCCGTCGCATCAACGGCGAGCGATGTGACCGAGCCGTCCGCACCGAGCTGCCGGAACCACCTTGGACGTCCATCGGGCGTGAAGCTCGCCACGAATGACGCAGAGACGGGCGCGACGATCGGTGCGCCTCCGAAGGTCACGCCCGCTGCCCCGGAACCGCCGATGAAGATGTTGCCAGTGGCATCCACAGCGAGGACCGTTGCCTGGGAGTCGGTGCGTCGTAGACCGAAGCGCTGGGACCACCCGTGGGACGGGCCGCACGCGCCGGTAGCGCAGCCTCCGCCGTCGATGCGCTCGCCGCCGTCTCTCCGCACATCCGCCGCCGCGCCCGCATCCGATGCTCCCGCGTAGGGCCGCACCGTCCCCTGCGCGCGCGTCGCTGCCTCGCAGCGTCCGGTGTCCGTCGCGCACCGCTGGTCGCTCGCGCACCCCACCCCCGCGCACGCCGACGCCAGCAGCAGCGGGACCTCCTGCGTCTCCCCCCTCGCGAAGCGCACCACCGCCCGCTGCGCCACCACCGCGTCAGCCGCCGCGCATCCATTGGGACCGCCGCAGCCGAGCGCCTCGATCCACACCGGCGTGTCCGTGTCGCCGTCGGCCGCGAGGACGCCCACGTACAACGGCAGCGACCGCCGACCTGCTCCGGCTCCCAGCGACGTCGTGCGCGTGCTGCGCAGCGGGCCGCTCTCCCCGCCGCGTCGCACCGTGAGCACGATCGACTGCACCCGCTGTCCGCTGCCCCAGGCGAGCTCGGAGTCCACGCGCGCCACGAGCTCGGTGCGCGGCTGCTCGCAGCCCACCAGCATCGCCATCGCGGCCCACCCCGTCGCTCGTCGCATCGGGCGACCCTACCAGAGCCCTCAGGCCGGTCGGAGGCGCGCAAGGCCTTCGTCGCGCTGCTCCACGCCCACCGCGGACCGCCCGGTCGGCGTTTGCAACGGTTGTGAACACGATCACAACGGTGGTGTGTCAATGCACGTCCACGCCGTCTCAGCCGCGCGGGTGCGGCCTCACTTGGGAAGGCGCTCTCCCGGTCGTCGCGTCTCTCCGGCGCTTCGTCGACCACGTGCCCCCGAAGGGCTGCTCGCGCCGGACGCTACTCCTCGTCGCGCTCTGGAACGAGTGGTCCCGACACGCGCTCGCGCCAGAGACCGGGGTCCCGGCTGCCGTGGAAGACCGCGAGCACTTCGATGGACTGTCCCCGCTGTCGAAACAACACCGCGTAGGGAAAGCGCCGGACCATCGCTCTCCGAACATCCTCCTCGACGCATGGGTCCAGCTCTGGAGAGCGCGCCGCAGCAGCGAACGCAGCCTCGACGCAGATCAGGAAGTCATCGCCGAGGCCCGGGCGACGATCTTCGTACCAGATCCATGCCTCACGTAGCTCGTCGCGGGCTTCGGGCCGAAGCCGCACCTCGAGCGTCACCGTCGCTGTCGGATCTGCTCGCGCGCGATCTCCCAGGGGATCGCCCCGTCCGGGTCGGCATCGGCGGACACAACACGACGCCGAAGCTCGTCACGCTGCGCGTTCGTGAGCGGCATCGCCTCGGGCTCTGCGGCGATGCGATCCCAGAGGTCCTGCACATGCAGAACCCGCTCGGCGAGGCTCATCTCCTCAAAAGACACGGCCATCGTCACTGGTTTAGCCACGCGACCACGCCCCTCGTCAAGCGCAGCGCAGAGGGACCGTCGGTGCGTCGTCGGCCTGCTCCACGCTCGCCGTTGAACGGGGATGCGCTGGTGTCCGGGGACATGGCGCATGGCCTTCGAGGGGCGAGGGATGTCGTGACCCGTCCGAAGCGCGGGGCCCATCTGGTAGGGTCCGGCGCGTGCGACGGACGGCGGCGATGGCGTGGACCCTCGGAACCCTGGCGGCGGGCTGCGAGCAGCCGCGCACCGAGCTCGTGGTGCGTGTCGACTCCGAGCTCGCCTGGGGCGTCGGGGCGACGGTGCAGTCGCTGGTCGTGAGCGTGCGCCGGAGCGGCGGCGATGGTCCGCTGCGCGATCGCCGCACGATCGTCCTGGGAGCGGCCGCGGGTCAGCAGCCGCTGCCGCTGCGCGTAGGCGTGCTCGCGGGCGAAGACGTCGCCACGCCGGTGTGGATCGAGGCGCTCGGCTGCGGCGGTCCCAACGGATGCACGGCGGCGCAGGCGGTGGTGGCGCAGCGGGCGGTGGTGCGCTTCACGGCCGGCCAGACGCTCGAGCTGCCGCTGCGGCTGACGGCGGAGTGCGTCCGGGCCACGTGCGCGAACGATGAGCGTTGTGCCGTGGGCCGCCGGTGCGAGCCGGCGACGCGGGCCCAGCTCGACCTGCGCCCCTTCGACGGGGTCGTAGACCCCATGGGGACGGACGCGGCTCCCACGGCCGACACGCCCGTGGCGATGGACACGCCCGTGGCGATGGACCTCGGGGCCGATGTCGGCCGTGCGATGGACCTCGGTGCGGACGCCGCTCTCGTGATGGACGCGGCCGTGGACGTTCGCCCGGTGATGGACGTCGGGACGGACGCGGGGCGCGACGCGGGGCTCCCACCCGCGGACGACGGGGCGGTCTGTCCGAGCGGTCAGGTGCTCTGCGGGAGCACGTGCCGAAGCGTGCAGGTCGACCCGAGCCACTGCGGCGGGTGCGGTCGGGCGTGCTCGTCGGGCCAGACCTGCGTGGCGGCGGTCTGCACGACGCCCCCGCCGTGCCCGGTCGGCATGCGGCTGATCCCGGCTGGGATGTTCGAGATGGGGTCGACGACGGTCGCGGACGAACAGCCGAGCCACGGCGTACGACTGAGCGCGTTCTGCCTGGACGAGACCGAGGTGACGGTGTCGGCCTTCGGGGCGTGCGTGACGGCCGGGGCCTGCGTGACGCCCGGCGAGAGCCCCACGTGCAACTGGAGGGTCGAGGGACGCGACGAGCACCCCGTCAACTGTGTCGACTGGGAGGAGGCGCGCGCCTACTGCCAATGGCGCGGAGCGACCCTCCCGACGGAGTCCCAATGGGAGTACGCGGCTCGGGTCACGAGCAGCCGTACGTACCCATGGGGCAACGACGCGCCGGGCTCACAGCTATGCTGGTCCGGCGGCGGGACGAACCGATCGGGAACCTGCGAGGTGCGCTCGTTTCCCCTCGGCAACTCGCCCTTCGGTCTCTCCGACATGGCGGGCGGCGTCTGGGAGTGGGTCGCCGACTGGTACGGGCCGTACACCGGATCGGCGGGCTCCTACGTCCTCGACCCGACGGGCCCGACGAGCGGGCCGGCGCGCGTGATCCGCGGCGGCACATGGGACAACACGATGCCCGGCGACGTGCGGGCGGCGAACCGCTTCCTGCTGATGCCGCGGCTGCGCGACGTCCACGTGGGGATGCGCTGCGCCCGCGCGCCGAGGTAGGGCGATCAGGAGTCGGCGATCACCACCACCCGGTCGCCCTCGGCGAAGGTCAGCCGGGCGCTCTTCTTCGGGTTGAGCTTCGGCGCGCGGCCGCCGGGCGTCCCGGCGATGTCGTAGCCGATGGCGATCTCTCCGCGGCGACGCGCCGACTCGATCACCGCGGAGAAGTCCACGGCCTCGCCCGTCGCCACGTAGGCGCTGGCGTCCTTCAGGTAGATCTCCGCGCCGTCGGCGTCGAAGAGGTCCTCGAAGACGGCGCCGAGGTCCTTGTTCTCGGCGAGCTGGGCGAGCAGCAGGCTGATGAGGTTCTCGCTGACGATGAAGTCGTCGGTCTCGGTGACCTCCGCGAGCTTCTGGTTGCGCGCGTCGAGCATCTCGCTCACCACCGAGAAGGTCTCGCCGTGCTTCTGCTCGATGTCACGCAGGTGGAGCAGCGTCACCAGGGTGATCGCGTCGGCCTCCTGCACCCCGCGCTTGTCCGCGTAGGAGAGGGTGATCACGTGCTGGAAGCCGCTCACCCCGGCCGCGTCGAGCACCCGCCGGTCGTTGATGTCCCCCTTCACCGTGCGGACCTTGTGGTTCACCAGCTCGGACTCCAGCGCGTCGAGGTCGTCGCCGGGCGAGTCGTCCTCCGCGATGATCGTGAGCTCCGAGCCCGCCACCGCGTACTTGTCGAGCTCGCTCACCACCGTGGCGCCGCGGCTGTTCCACCCGAGGATGAGCGTGCGCTCGGGGGCGCGCACCGCCTCCACCGCGGGCCGCAGCAGCGACTCGTCGACCTTCGGCGCAGAGCGCGCCGCGGTGATCTTGTCGTCGTCCTCGGCGATCACGATGAGCGCGTCGCCCGCCGCGAGCTTCGTGTCCATCGCGGGGAGGAGCTGCGTCTTCCCCTCGGCGGTGCGTAGCCCGATGACCGCGGCGTCCTCGAAGGCGTCGAGGGACTCTCCGAAGGTCTTGCCCGCGAGCGCCGGGGCCTTGTGGAAGTAGATCTCGTCGCCGCCGAAATCGAGCAGCTCGGTGTAGATCGCCGAGAGCCCCGACTGGCGGCACGTCTGCACGGCGATGCGCGCGATGACGTCGCCGGACATCACCAGCTCCACCTGGTCGCGGCCCACCATGCGCGCCGGAACCCGGTTCTTGATGTCGCGAATCTCCGCCACGATGTGGTGCTTGCCCGACTCGCGCGGCTTGTGGCCGACCAGCGCCAGGATGGTCTTGATGACGCTCGCGTCGGGGTCCGGCGACTCCTCGGGCCCGAGCACCACGACGGCGCGCGCGGTCTCCGGGCTGCCCAGGTCGAGGTCGTCGAGGTCGATGGGGCTGCCCCTCCGGCACACCACCCGGGAGCCGCGCAGGTCGGGCACCTTGGTCGCGAGCTCGTCCTCCATCTCGACCTTGTCCTTGTCGGCGAGCACCACGATCACCCCGCCGCCGGCCTTGTTCTCCGAGGCCGCGCAGAGCTCGCTCACCACCGTGAAGACCTGCGCCGACCAGCCCAGGATGAGCGTGTGCCCCTCCTCCAGGACGCGGCTGCGCCCCTTGCGGAGGTCGTCGAGCCGGGCTTCCAGGCCGCTGTTGAGCACGCCGATGAAGGCGCTCACGATGAAGATGCCGCCCAGGGTGACCGCCAGCATCAGCGCCAGGTAGAGCTTGCTGCCGTCGTCGCCGCCCACGGCGCCGGCGTCCATGGCGCGCATGCCGCTCATCCAGATCAGGGTGATGAGCCCGGGGCGGTGGCCCTCCGCGTCCGCGGGGGCGACGCCGAGCGCGTAGGCCAGCACGCCGCCCACGATGACCACCAGCAGCGACGCGAGTGCGAGCGCCCCGACGAGGGCCATGGGCCCGCGGGACATGAAGTTGTCGAAGCGATAGCGGAAGCGATCTCGGGCGGTGACGGGTCGGCGCATGGGCGCGGTATCGCCCGAAGCGCGGCGGGGCGGCAAGCGCCCTGCGATCACGTCACTGCACGTTGCCGAAGCCCGGGAGCACCGAGTTGATGACGTTGTTGATGGTGCTCGTGGCGCCGCGCATGAAGAAGTCCCGGGCGACGGTGCCGTGGGTCTCGAAGGGAGCGCGGATCGAGACGTAATGCTCGACGGTGACCTCGCCGCGGAGGGTGTAGTTGAGCTGCGGCGCGCCGCTGGCGACGAGCAGCGAGGCGGGCACTCCTCCCCACGGGATGGTCATGGTGGCGCTGACCGGGGTCCAGCGGCCGGGGGGGATCTGCGCGGCCACGGCGGAGACGCCGGCGCCGATGTCGTTGCCCTCGATGATCATGTGGGCGCGCAGGTCGTGCAGGTCGAGGGTGAAGGTGTTGGTGTTGTAGGCGATGAAGTCGACCTGGAAGGTGAGCCCCGCGCCGTCGACGCCGGTGAAGCGCAGCTCGCGCGCCTGGATCTGCGGGACCTCCGCGGTGATGGTGCACCCCACGGAGGACAGACCGGCGAGGCCGAGGGCGAGGAGGAGGTGACGGCGGGTGGGGCTCATGGCGGCATCGCTCCGGGCGGGATGAAGGTCGACGAGGGGCGTGACGGGTCTTATACGCCGGAAGCGCCGCGGAGCTGTACGGCCCATCGCCGGGGGTTCATCACCAGCGCGCAGGCAGCGCGACCCGGCGAGTGCGGCCCTCGTAGACCACCTCGACGGAGCTCGCCCCGGAGGGGGACGGCGGCACGAGCACGTGCACCTCGTCGCTGTCGCCGAGCGGGTCGGCCTGGGCCGCCGAGCGGCGCAGGAGCAGGCCCGAGGCGTCGAGCCAGCGGAGCGTCGCGTTGCCGCCGGCGGCCGCGGGGATGTCGAGCGCGTCGAGCCACTCGCTCTCGGCGCCGTGGTCGAAGCGCAGCACCCGGTGGCGGAGCGTCGGGCGCGCGGCGAGCGAGGAGCCCCGCAGGTCGATCGAGGCGTTGGAGCCGTTGACGGCGAGGATCCGCTCCCAGAGGGCGGTGTAGTTGTAGTCGGAGATCCAGCGGGGCTGGCAGTAGCCCATGAAGTCGAAGGCGTTGGGGCGCACCAGCCCGCGGCGCCGCTCGTCGTAGCCCCAGCCCCCGATGGTTCCGCCGCGGTAGGGGAACTCCGGGTCGGGCCCGGCGGCGGCTCCGCAGGGCGCGTGCGCGCGGCCGTGGTTGTGACCGATCTCGTGCACGAAGGTCTCGGCGGCCCGGTCGTCGTCGAAGCCGAGGCCCGCGGCGACCCTCCCCCGGGGATCATCGGGGAAGGCCGAGAGGTAGCCCTGGCCGAGGGTGCAGGGGCCCTGGCAATACTCGTCGAAGTATTCCGTCGGGGCGACCATGCCGTAGTAGTAGTGGCTGGACGGCACCTCATCGCGGGTGCGCAGGAAGCGCAGCGACGAGATCATGGCGCCGAAGTCGGCGCTGCCCGAAGGGAGCAGCCCCCGCGAGAAGGCGACGGGCTCGTGCACGGTGATGCGCACCTCGCGCACGGGGTACATCGCGCGCAGGGCCGAGCGCATCCGCTCGATCTGCTCGGGGGAGGTGTCCGGGAGCCTGCCGGACTTGTCGGCGTCCCAGCGCATCGGGACGAGGACGACGTCGATGCCGCCGCCGTCGTCCTGGGCGGGCACCGGGAGGGAGGCTCCGTCGGAGGGGAAGCGCGCGCCGTCGGAGGTGCCGGGCTCGACCTCCGCGCCGCCGGGAGCGAGCAGCCGCACCGAGAGCCGCGTGTCGGGCCCCAGCGCCTCCGCCGGCACCTCGAACTGGAACACCGACCCGGTGTCGTCGTCGCGCGAGGCCCGCGAGATCAGCCGCCGGTCGCGGAGAATGGTCCCCTGGTCTCCGCGGCGCACGGTGAGCTCGCCCTCGACGCCCCGCGACTGATAGCCCGCCTCGGGTCGCACGTAGACCCGCACGACCGCGCTGCGCCCTGCGATCACCGGGATGCTGCGCCCGGTCACCACGCTGCCCGCCGCCAGGAGCGGCACCTTCACGGCCTGGAAGAGGGAGACGTCGGTGATGGTCAGCGCCCGAACGAGCCCCGGTGTCTGCGCGACGTCCGCGGCGGTGCTGGCGGTGACGACGTCGGAGGCGTCTGCCGCGCCCCGATCGGTGGCGGCGTCGGCGAGCGCGGAGGGGTCATCCCCGGCGCAGCCCAGGAGGAGCGACAGCGCGCACGGGGCGAGATGGCGGGAGGGCTGCATGGGCGGTGGAGATACGTGCGCCGATGGGCGGGGGTGTCAAGGCGACGGGCGGGAGGGGGAGGGAGCCCCTGCCGGGAGGATCAGCCTCGGCCGTGGAGCGAGAGCGCGCGCTGGTGCGCCGTGTACGCGGGGATCGCGTGGGCGACGACCCCGGCCAGCGAGAGCGGCCCCGCCAGGAGGAAGAAGGCCGAGTAGAACATCGACGCGACGACGAACCAGAACAGTGCCCGGAGGAAGTCGCCGTTGTAGAGCTGTCCCGCGCCCGGGATGAAGAACGACAGCATCGCAGCGGTACCGGCCTTGGTCATTCGAACCTCACAGTCGCGACTCCACAATGGTCGCGCCGGAGTTGTAGCCACGGCGGGAGGGCTCCGCACGTGGTGAGGGGGGAGAAATCCATCGGGCCCGACGAAGCGGCGCGGGTGGAGGCGGCGCGAGAGGCCCTGCTGGGCTGGTACGCCGCGAGCGCGAGGGCGCTCCCGTGGCGCGCCCGGGGGACCACGGCGTGGGCGACGTGGGTGAGCGAGGTGATGCTCCAGCAGACGCGGGTGGAGACGGTGCTGCCGTACTTCGCCCGCTTCATGGAGCGCTTTCCCACGCCGAGGCACATGGCCGAGGCGAGCGAGGCGGAGGTGCTGGGGCAGTGGGCGGGCATCGGGTACTACCGCCGGGCGCGCTTCCTCCACGCGGGGGCGAAGGCGGTGTGCGAGCGCCACGGGGGGGAGGTTCCGCGGGGGGTGGAGGCGCTGCGGGCGCTGGACGGCGTCGGGGAGTACACCGCGGGCGCCATCGCGAGCATCGCCTTCGGAGAGCGCGCCGCGCTGGTGGACGGCAACGTCGAGCGGGTGCTCACCCGGGTCTTCGCCATCGAGGGGGACCCGAAGTCGTCGGCGGTGAAGAGGCACCTGTGGGCCCTGGCCGCGGGCTTCGCCGACCACCCCGACGCGGGCGCGGTCAACCAGTCGCTGATGGAGCTCGGGGCGACGGTGTGCGCCCCGACGGCGCCGCGATGTCTTACCTGCCCCGTAAGGTCGATGTGCAGGGCGGCGCAGGAGGGAGAGCCCGAGCGATACCCCGAGAAGGCCGCCAGGAAGGCCCCGCGCGACGAGGACTGGACCGCGCTGCTGGGGCTCTACCAGGGGAGGGCGCTGCTGGTTCAGAGCGCGCTGGGGCGATGGGAGGGGATGCTGGTGCCGGTGATGGTCCCGGGGGCGGTCGACCCCGCCTCGCTGGCGGGCCGCGCCGGGGCCCACGCCGTCATGGACCACGGGGTGGTGGTGCACGTGCTCACCCACGCCCGGATGCGGCTGCGGGTGTTCTCCGCCACCCTCGACGAGGCCCCGACGGAGGGCACCCTGGTGTCCATGGACGCCCTCGCGGGCCTCGCGGTGCCGAAGGTCACGCTGCGGGTGTTGTCGGCGGTGCGTTCCAGCGGAGACGCAGCCCCCAGGCGAAGGCGCTGAGCTGCAGGGCGCCGCCGAGAAGGCGCGCCGAGAGCAGGGCGAGGCTCCCTCCGCGGGCGTCGTGGAGGACCACGCCGCGCCACGCGGTGGCGGCGGTGAGGCCGTGGGCGCCGAGGGAGAGCAGCGCGCCGAGGGCGGCGAGGGCGAAGAGCGGTCGGCGGGCGCGGCCGTCCGTGGGGGCGAGCGCGAGGGTGACCAGGCCGGTGACGAAGGCGTGCATGGAGAGCCGCGCGGTGGCGATGGGGTAGCCCGCGAGGTGCCACGGCGACGACGGAGGCTGGAGCGCCACGAACTCCCAGACGGAAGAGAGCGCCCCCACCGCGAGGCACACCAGCGCGAGGCGGACCAGCGAGCGATCGGCGCTCACGGGGCGACGCTCTCCCCCATCGCCGAGAGCGCCTGACGGGCGCCGCGGTGGCCCGGGTCTCGCTCGAGCACCATGCGCAGCGCGCGGACGGCCTCGGCGCGCTGGCCCATGGCGTTGCGGGCCTTGCCGATGAGGACGCGGGCGTCGAGGGCCCCTCGGCCGCCCTGGGCCACGGCGTCGTTGGCGTGGGCGATGGTCTCCTGGTAGCGCCCCGCGGCGAAGGACTGCTGCGCGAGGGAGAGCGCGCTGTGGGCGCTGCGCCGCGACGGAGCAGCGCCCGCATCGACGACCGCCGCGGGAGCAGGAGCCGCGACCACCGCGGGTGAGGGAGCAGGCGGAGCGACGACGGGCGCGGGCGGAGCGACGACCGCGGGCGGAGCGACGACGGGCGCAGGAGCGGGCGGAGCGGCGATGGGAGCGGCGACCGGCGGAGGAGAAGGATTACCTCGCCGGGTAAGTCCGAACGCGGCGGCGAGGGTGACGACCGAGGCGAGGGAGACGACGGCGACGAGGGGCCACGGGCTGCGGGAGCGCGCCGGAGGGGGAGGCGGGCGCAGCAGCGCGGTGGCGGACATGGTGACCGTGTCGGGGACCCCATCGGCCAGCGGAGGCGCGGCGTCGAGGGGGCGGCCGAGCGCGTCGGCCAGCAGGGCCGCGGAGTCGAAGCGCTCGGAGGGGTCCTTGGCGAGGCAGCGGAGGATGATGGCGTCGAGGCCCGCGGGGATGTTCGCGGACGGAGCGCGGCGGCGGGGGGAGTCGGGCTCCTGGGCCATGTGGCGGGCGAGCAGCTCGACCATCGAGGCGTCCTGGAAGAGCTGGCTCCCGGTGGCGCACTCGAAGAGCACGGCGCCGAGGGAGTAGAGGTCCGTGCGGGCGTCGACCTCGCGGCCGCGGGCCTGCTCCGGGGCCATGTACGCGGGCGACCCGAAGAGCTCGCCAGCGCGGGTGACGTTGGCGTCCGTGCCCCCGAGGATCTCCGCGTTGGAGGTCTTGGCCACCCCGAAGTCGAGCACCTTCACGACCCCGTCCTCGGTGAGGAAGATGTTCTCCGGCTTGATGTCCCGGTGCACCACCCCGACGGCGTGCGCGGCGGCCAGCGCCCTCGCCACCGCGGTCCCGATGCGCACGCACTCCGCGACCGGCAGCCGGCCCTGCTCCGAGCTCTTCGCCCGCTCCAGCCGCGCCCTCAGCGACTCGCCTCGCAGCCGCTCCATGGCGAAGAAGAGCCGCCCGTCGTCGGTGGTCCCGAGGTCGTAGACGTGCACCAGGTTGGGGTGCGACAGCGCCGCGATGGCCCTGGCCTCCAGGCGGAAGCGCTGCACCAGCGAAGGGTCCGACGAGAGCGCGGAGGACAGCACCTTCAGGGCCACCGGGCGCCCGAGGTCCATGTGCTCGGCGGCGTAGACCTCCCCCATGCCGCCGGCGCCGATCTGCGCCCCGAGGCGGTACGGCGTCCCTGGCAGCACCCGCGGGTCGCGCGGGGCGAGCGGCTCGGTGTTCACCTGCTGCCGCAGCCTCGGCGGGTCGGCGGTGGTCCCTCGCTGCGACCGGGCCTCGGCGATCCAGCGGCGGTTGCGCTCGGACTCGGCCTCCTGGGCGCCGGGGAGCATCGCCCTCAGCCCCTCGGAGATCACCTCGCGGTCGATGCGAAGGCCCTCGGCCTGGGCCAGGTCGAGCAGCGCCCGGCGGGCGGTGGTCGCGTCGGCGAAGCGCTGCGACGGATCGTAGGCCGTCATGCAGGCGACCCAGCGATCGAGGGAGGGAGGGACGTCCGGGCGCAGGGTCGAGGGCGGAGCGGGGCGGTGGGTTCCGTCGGCCAGGGCGCGCAGGTGGTCGACGATGTCGAGGGTCATCCAGTCGCGCAGGGTGAGGAGCTCCCAGGCGACGACGCCGATGGCGTAGAGGTCGGTGCGCGGGTCGAGGGGCTCTCGGCGCGCCTGCTCCGGGGACATGTACCCGGGCTTGCCGAAGATGGCGCCGTGGACGGTCTGCGCGCTGCGTCCGGCGGCGAGGGCGGTGCCGAAGTCGAGCACCTTCACGTCGCCGTCCCAGGAGGCGCGCATGTTCTCGGGGGAGAGGTCGCGGTGCACCAGGTGGAAGGGCGTCCCGTCGAGGCCCTGGGCCCGGTGCGCGTAGGCCATGCCGTCGAGCACCGCCGCGAGGCAGGAGAGCACCACGTCGAGGGGCGGATACCTCCGTGACCCGCGGCCCGCGTCGATGAGCTCGGCGAGGTCGGTTCCGCCGACGTACTCCATCGCCAGGAAGGGGACGCCCTGCTCGATGGCGACCTCCATCACCTGGCCGATGTTGGGGTGCTGCAGCGCGCAGAGCACCCGGCCCTCGTCCAGGAAGCGCGCGACCAGGTTGTCCTCGCCAGTGAACTCCGCGCGGATGGTCTTCACCACGCAGAGCTTCTGGGCGTGGGCGATGGAGCCCGCGAGCGCCAGGTGGATCTCTCCCATGCCGCCGCGGGCGATGGTTCCGAGGAGGAGGTAGCGGCCGAAGGAGCGGCTGGACCCGGACCCGGAGAACCGTGGAGCGGCCGGGTCGGTGTCAGCGGGGTCGGGCATCGGGTGCGAGGGTCACCCCCGAGGGCGGAGCGCGACGGAGCGTTGGAGGAGCGAGCGGAAGGAGGTCGACGCGGGCTTCGGGGCGGCGTCGGTGAACTGCGCGGCGACGGGGGCGACGGGCATCGAGGGGGCGAAGCGCTCGGAGCGTCGCTCGGAGGGCTCCTCGCGGGCGACGCTGGGGGTCGCGGTGGTGATGGGCAGCGGCGGCGCCGGGACCTGGTTCACCTTGGGGAGCGCACGTCCCACGCGGAAGGCGACGGTCTCGACGTGGTCGGCCTCGTCGTCGCCGAAGCCCGGGGAGACGACGGCTCCGGCGGCGAAGGAGGCCGCGATCCGGTCGTCGGCCTGCTGCGAAGGGGACGCGGCGGGCAGCGAGGTCTTCGGGGCCGCGGTCGGCGCCTCGAGCACGCGGCGAGAGACCTGCGTGGAGTCCATGGAGGCTGCGACGGAGGGCAGCACCTCGAGCAGCGTGGACTTGGCGGCCTCGGCGACGGGCGCAGGGGCCTCGACCACGGCGGGCTTCGGGGCTTCGACCACGGCGGGCTTCGGGGCCTCGACCACCGGGGGCTTCGGGGCTTCGGCGACGGGCTTCGGGGCCTCGACCACCGCGGGCTTCGGCGCTTCGGCGACGGGCTTCGGGGCCTCGACCACCGCGGGCTTCGGCGCTTCGGCCACCGGGGGCTTCGGGGCTTCGGGGCGCAGGGCTTCGAGGCGCGGGGCCTCGGCCTTGAGGGGCTCCGGGGCGATGGCCTTCGGGGCGGGGGAGGTGGCGAGGACGGGCACCTCGACCGGGGCGGCGACGCGGGGGAGGGCGCGGCGAGCGACGACGCGGTTGAGCAGGGTCTCGAGGCGGGCGATGACGTCGGAGCTCATGCGGAGGCACCTCCCAGGAGGGTGGCGAGGATCTGTGGCCCGGGCTCTCCGCGGCCTGCGCGCTCTCGGACGAGCTCGCACGCCGCCTCGGAGCCGAGGAAGAGGGTGATGCCGTCGGCGTGGGTGGAGAGCACCGCGGCCTGGGTCTGCACCCGGGTGACCTCGCTCACGACCTGCGAGACGAGCGTCGCGGCGAAGCGATGGAAGTCGGCGTGGGTGGAGGGGGGGGAGTTCCAGAGGAGGGTGAGGGCGTCGCCGAAGCGCTCGAAGGCGCAGGTGCCGAGGCCCCGCTGGCCGAGGGCGAGGGCGATGGCGTAGGCGACCTCCTCGGGGGTCGGGTCGGCGGTGCCGTCGAGGATGATCGCCGCGTCGTTGGCGACGCTGTCCGCCAGCGACTTCGCGAGCGGCACGAGCTCATCCCCCAGGGCCGCGATCGCGCGCGCCAGCCACACCGTGGGCACCGCGACGGCGCGGTCGACGGAGGGGGTCTTCAGCTCGATGCGACCATGAGACAGGTCCACCGTCACGGCGCTCGCGAGGGGGTGCAGTCGGGTTGCCATCGGGCCGGGACGATCGCACACCGCGCTCCGCGCCCGCAAATACCTTGGAACCTCCACCCCCGCTGGCACACTCACCTGCGATGGCCCTCTCCCGATACGCGCTGTCGCTCTCGCTCGCTCTCGTCACCAGCGCGGCGGCGGCGCAGTCGCCGAGGGCGATCCCCACCTGGCCCGAGCGGGCGTGGGGTCAGGCCATTCCTCCCGACGGGGTGCGCCCTACCGGCGAGCTCGGGGTGCTGCGCTCCTGGCGCGCTCCGGTCGACGTCCATGTGATGTCTGGCGTGGACGCCGCGACCGCCTCGGCCTCGCTCTCCGAGGCCGAGGCCGTGATGGACTCGCTGGAGCAGCGCACCGGCATCGCGCTCCCGCTCCCCGACGGCGACCGCGGGGGAACCCCCTCCTTCGACCTCTACCTCTACGCCCGCCGCTCCCCATCGGGTCGGGCGCTCCCCGACGCCCTCTCCTACGCAGGCCCTTGGGACCGTGCGAGCGCCTTCGCCGTCGTCGAGGCGGGCGCCGACCCGGCGGCGAGGCGTCGCGCGGTGGCGCAGTCCATCGCCGAGGGCTGCGTGTACGGCGCGAAGGCCGATCACCCCATCGGCTTCGTGAGGGCGATGGGGGCGATGCTCGCGAGGAGGGCGACGGGCGACGCGCTCGACCCCGACGACGTGAGGGCGTTTCAGTCCGAGCCCTCGCGGGCGTGGTGGTCCGACGACGCTCGCTCCCCGGCGGCGCAGCGAGGGGCGGCGGTGGTGCTCGACGCGATGTCCTCCCGCTGGGACGACGAGCGCGGCACCTTCCTCCGAGGGCTGCTCGAGGCCCCGGTGCAGCGCACCCCGCCGGGCTGGCCCCGCCTCTGGAACGAGCCCGACGTGATGGAGGTGCTGCGGCGGGTGACGCGCGACGAGCCCCGTGGCTTCTGGGGCGCGCTCCTCACGGCGGCGAGCGCCCGCGCGGTGCTCGACCCTGCGCCTCCTGCGCGCACGGTACAGTGGTCGGAGCTTCCCTCGTGGACGCTGGCGACGGGCATCGCGCCCACGGGTCAGGCCTCGATGGTGCTCGACCTGGGCGACGCCCCGCTGCGGGCCGCCGTGGGGGTGTGGGTGCACGCGTCGCCCTACCACCGCTGGATGGCCTCGCTGCTGCGCCTCGACCGCGACGGTCGCGTGCTGGGGAGCGTGGACTCGGAGCTGATCTCGACCGGAGAGTGGTCGGCGCAGGTGGACGCGCTGGAGGGCGTGGCGAAGCTGGTGCTGGTGGTGGTGAGCGCTGGCGACGAGCAGATGGACCCGGACGGAGAGCCCATCCGCGACGGCTGGGTGGCGATGAACGTCGGGCGGATCTGATCCGCGACGCCACCGCCCTCACTCCCCGCTCACCTCACGCAGAGCACCACCGCCGAGCCGATGAATCCGGCGCTGGAGTCGACCTCCACCCGCAGCGGTGACCCGCTGTAGCCCGCCGGGCAGGAGCACCCTCCGGTGACGGGGTTGGCCGCCCGGCAGCCGACCCCGCCAGGGACGGCGTCGTCCACCTGGTAGGCCCCGCCGAAGCTCGGCCTCGCTCCGCCGCTCGCGACGCAGAGCGACGGGTTCGACCCGATGATCCCGCTGCCCGTTCTCACCAGCGTGCGGAACCCGATGCGAGAGTACCCGCCCGGGCACGAGCACCCGCCCGTGTACGGGTTGGCCGCGCGGCACCCCGCGCCCCCGCCCACCGGGTCGTCCTGCTGGAAGCCTCCGCCGAACTCGCCCGCCGCCGAGGCCCCGCAGAAGGTCGCGCTGGCGCCGATCTGGGTCCCTCGGCCGGCGCAGTCGTTGATCACCCTCCAGGTGAAGGTGCTCGCGAAGCCTCCAGGGCAGCCGCAGGTGCCGGTGAAGGCGTTGGCGTTGAAGCAGCCCGAGCAGGGCGCGTCGCTGGTCTCGAAGCCCCCGCCGAAGCTGCGGCAGGCGCCCTCGCGGCACACCCCCGAGGGGCAGACCGTCCCGCAGCCGCCGCAGTTGCTGGCGTCGTTGGTGGTGTTCACCTCGCAGCCGTCGCTCGCCGCGCCGTTGCAGTTGGCGAAGCCCGCGGCGCACGCGAGCACCGTGCACGCCCCCGCGCCGCAGCCCGCGACGGCGGTGTTGGGGAGCGAGCACGCCCTGGAGCACCCGCCGCAGTTGCGAGAGTCGTTGGTCACGTTGACCTCGCAGCCGTCGCTCGCCGCGCCGTTGCAGTCCGCGAAGGAGCCGTTGCAGCTCGCGATGGCGCAGCGCCCGCCCGAGCAGGCGGGGGTCGCGTTGGCCAGCGAGCACGCGTTGCCGCAGGCGCCGCACGACGACACGGTGCTCTGGGTGTTGGTCTCGCAGCCGTTGGCGGCGTTGCCGTCGCAGTCCGCGAAGCCGTCGTTGCAGCGGGCGATGGCGCAGGCGCCGCCGCGGCACGCGGGCGTGGCGTTGGGCAGCGAGCAGGCGCGACCGCAGGCTCCGCAGGAGGTCTCGCTGGTGTTGAGGCTGGTCTCGCAGCCGTCCGCCGCGCTGGCGTTGCAGTCGCCGAAGGCCGCGGCGCAGGTCGCCACGGTGCAGCGCCCGCCCGCGCACCCGGCCGTCGCGTTGGGGACGTCGCAGGCGGTGCCGCAGCCGCCGCAGTTTCGGGGGTCGCCGGTGAGGTCGACCTCGCAGCCGTTGCCGGCGTTGCGGTCGCAGTCGCCGCGGCCCGCGCTGCACGTCGCGAGGCCGCAGACGCCGGCCACGCAGGCGGGCGTTCCACCCGCGACGGAGCACGCCGTGGAGCAGCTCCCGCAGTGCATTGGGTCGCTCCGGAGGTTCACCTCGCAGCCGTTGGCGGGGTTGCCGTCGCAGTCGGCGAAGCCGTCGTCGCAGCGGGCGATGGAGCACACCCCGCTCGCGCACGATCCGGTGGCGTTGGAGGGGTTGCACGCCCGGCCGCAGGCGCCGCAGTGGGCGGCGCTCACCCGGAGGTCGACCTCGCAGCCGTCGGACTCGACGCCGTTGCAGTCCTGGAAGCCCATCACGCAGGAGGTCACGCACGACCCCGCGAGGCAGCCCGGGAAGGCGTTGGCGCGCTCTTCACAGGCCCTGCCGCAGGAGCCGCAGTTGGCGGCGCTGCGGCGCACGTCGGTCTCGCAGCCGTTGGTGGCGTTGGCGTCGCAGTCCCCGAAGCCGGTGGAGCAGGCCGCGATGGCGCAGGCCCCGGCCACGCAGGAGGGGGTCCCGTTGGGAGGGTTGCAGAGGGTGGAGCAGGTTCCGCAGTGGGTGAGGTCGGTGCGGAGGTCGACCTCGCAGCCGTTGGCGGCGTTGCCGTCGCAGTCGGCGAAGCCTGTGTTGCAGGTGAAGCCGCAGGCTCCGGCGGTGCACGCGGCGGTGGCGTTGGCGCGGACGGGGCAGGCGGTTCCGCAGCCGCCGCAGTGGGCGACGGCGGTGAGGGTGTTGGTCTCGCAGCCGTTGGCGTTGTCGCCGTCGCAGTTGCCGAAGGGGGCGGCGCAGGTGCCGACGGTGCAGTTGCCGTTGAGGCAGACGGCGGTGCCGTTGGGGACCGCGCATCGGCGGTCGCAGGCGCCGCAGTGGGCGATGTTGGCGAGCGGGTCGACGCAGGCCCCGGTGCAGCACGACTGCCCGGCGGGGCAGGGGCTTTCGAGGGTGCAGCCGGTGACGCAGAGGTTGCCGACGCAGAGGGTTCCGGCGGGGCAGTCGGGGTTGGCGAGGCACTCGACGCAGGTGCGGGACACGCGGTCGCAGCGGCGGCCCGGGCCCGCGGAGCCGTCGGCGGAGGTTCCGCCGTCGGAGGGGGTGGCGCCGGTGCAGGCGCCGTCGTCGCGGCAGCCGGCGACGCAGGTGTGGCTGGCGTCGTCGCAGTAGCGCCCCGAGGGGCACACGTCGCTGGCGGCGGAGCAGGCCACGCAGCGCCCGGAGGTGGTGTCGCAGACGGGGCCGCCGGGGTCGCTGGCGCAGTCGGCGTTGGCGGAACAGCGGGTCGGGACGTCGGCGTCCATCACGGGCGCGTCGACCGGAGCATCGGCGGCGACGTCGGCGGGGACATCGAGGGAGACCTCGGGGGTGTCCATCCCGGGGACGTCGGGGGCGCCGAGGTCGGTGACGTCGATGGAGGTGTCCACCGCGGTGCCCGCGTCGGCAGGACCGCCGACGACCGAGGCGCCGGTGGAGCATCCAGCAGCGAGCGTGGCGAGGAGAGCGACGACCAGGAGCGGATTCGGGACGCGCATACCCGCCAAGGTATCAGAGCGCGCGGGAAGGCTGGGTCGGCGGAGGGCCCGGGGTGGATGCGTGGGCGGCGGCTCCGGGTCGGCGGAGGGCCCGGGGTGGATGCGTGGGCGGCGGCTCCGGGGCGGAGGAGGGCCCGGGGTGGATGCCTGGGCGGGAAGGCTGGGTCGGAAACGGCGAATTGCATCGGGGATATGGGGTGGGGCGGTACGAGCGCGAGGTCGTCGGCGGGGATATCCCCGGTACGACCGTGAGGCGTCGGCGACCCGAGCCAGACCCCGAGCGTCAGCGAGGGGAAGAGCCCACCCAGGCCCTCCCAGTGCGGCCTCGCCCGGAGGGGAGCGACCGGCTACGTCAGCCTGATGCGACTCATTGGCTACGGGCGCCGAATCCGAGAAGGATTCTTCGTCGGTTCGGTTGGGGAAAGGTCGAGGGGTCGGGAGGGCAGGGCGGACGGCGCCCGCCGACGTGCACAGCACCGTGCACACCGCACACGGGACCGTGCACGGTGTGGCGTTCCGTGGCGCGGGGCATGGCCCCCAAGGGCTGCAACGGGCCCCCCAAGGGTCGCGACCGGCCCCCCTCAAGCCTCGCCAAAAGGATGCACCGCAGCGGCGCACCTCGCGCCCTGGAACGGGTGGGAACGGCTCAGAACGGGCGCGAGCCCCGGCCGTCGGCCCTGAGCGTCCGCACGACCCCGCAGCGGCGCCGCAACGGCCGCCCGACGTGGTGCCGCCCGAGCTGGTCGCGAGGCTGCGCGCGCTTCAGTCCGCATTAGCCGCTGGCACGTCGCTCTCGGTGTCGCTAGGGCCCGCGTCGGCGCCCACGTCCGCCGCCCCAGCGTCGAGGGTGCCGACCTTTACGCCTGCGTCGGGCGTCCCGGCGTCGGCCTGCCCCGCGTCGAAGCCCGCGTCAGGTGGACCCATGTGGCCGTCGCACAAGCACACCGCCGCGCGGCACATGTCTAGGCGGCTCTCCGTCCCATCGGGGCAAAAGCAGCGGCGCGTCAGCAGGTTGCAGGCGTCCCTCGCGTCCGCTCGCGACACGTCCGCGCTGGCGGGACCCGAGTCAACCAGGAGGCCCCCGCTCGTTGCGCTGGAGGAGCACGCGGCGAGGGCGAGCGCAGAGGCGAGTAGGGCGAAGCGCATGCACAAGGCTACACCGCCCCGCCGGGCCGCTCCGCTTCACCCGCGACGCACACCGACCGCGGGCGCCGCGAGCGCAGTGCGCCCGCAGAATCCCGCGGAGCTTGCGGTGGGGTCTGCGGTGGGCGTTACGGTCCCTCTGCGGTCGGTCTGCGGTGGGCCTAGCGGTCGCGCGCCTCGCTCTCCGCGCGGGCGTTCCCCACTTTCCGGCCACCTTCCCCACTCGATAACGGAGTTCGTCGCGACGAAGACGCACTGGGCTGACGTGGCCGGTCGCTCTCCTCCGGGCGAGGCCGCACTGGGAGGGCCTGGGTGGGCTCTTCCCCTCGCTGACGCTCGGGGTCTTTGCTCGGGTCGCCGACGCCTCGCGCGTCGTACCGGGGACTCCTCACCGACGCCTCGCGGTCGTACCGAGGCCCTCCCGCTCAGTCCTGCTCGTGCACCACGAGCACAGGGCAGCGCACGGCGCGGATGATCTTCTGCGCCTCGCTCCCGAGGATGCGCGTGACCAGCCGGGGGAGGCTCGTCCCGACCACCACCATCTCGGCGCCGGTCTCGGTCACGAGGCCCGCGATGACCTCCTCGATGTCGCCGTCGAGAAGGCGCGCGGAGACCTTCGGCCAGCGCTCGCGCTGCTGATCGGCGATCGCGTCGAGCTGGCGCCGCAGGTCGTTGGCGTGCCCGGCCACCCGCTCGGCAGAGAGCATGAGGGTCGCGTCCATCACGGTGATCTGCGTGGGCTGCCAGGCATGCACCAGCAGCGCCTCGGCGTTGAGGTCGCGGGCCAGGGCGACGCCTTGCGTGACCGCGTTCCGAGAGGCCTGCCCGAGGTCCGTGGCGATGATCAGGGTTCTCATACGCCGTGGCGTATCACGGATCATCCCACGGGGTTCACGCGAGCTCGCGCAGGGCGTCGCGGGTGATCCAGCAGAGCCTCTCGGCGACGGGGGTGAGCGAGCCCCGGCGCAGCGCCTTGCCGTCGACCTGCCACGACACCGTGACCCCCACCTCGCCGGGGGAGCGGGTGAGCCTCGCCGCGCGGGGATGCTTCCCTTCGAGCAGCACCGACCAGCCCGGGTGCCCGGGGAGCGCCCCCTCCTGGAAGCCCGGCCACAGCGTCACCAGCGCCGTGCGAGGAGCCCTGCCCGCGAGCACCGCGAGCCCCTCGCCGTCGCCCGTGTACGCGGCGCCCATGCCCAGCGCGGCCTTGCCCTGTAGCACCCGGGGCGCGGCGGAGGCCGTGAGCCCGGAGCCCAGGTCGAGCTCCTGCAGCGAGCCGGTGGGCTTCGCTCCGACGAGCTGCCGCCCGGCGAGGATGGCGCGCTCGCGGTCGGGGTGGACGTCCACCGTGGCCAGGGCGCCGAGCCACCCGGCGGGGTCGTCGGGCTCGCCGACGCTGCTGTCGAAGAGCACCACCCCCCGGGAGGCGTCGACGAGGGCGAGGTCGCCGCGGTCGCGCACCGCCCCGAGCTCGAAGGCCGACTGCAGCAGCAGCCTCGACGGGTCGGTGAACACCACGGACTCCACCCCGAGGCCCACCCCGCAGACCCTCCTCGGAGCGCCTCCCGACCACGGGACCATCCAGAGCGACCCGGTGCCCTTGCGGGGCATGTCCGCCGAGAAGGGACCGCCCAGCCACACGGCGACCAGCTCTCCGTCGGGGGAGAGCGTCGCCACCGCGGGGCGCACGTGAGGCAGCCGGGGGAGCGCCGTCCAGGTGTCGGGCTCCATCGCGGCGGCCACCGAGAGATCGGGGAGCGAGAGCACGTAGCCCGAGCGCTGCCGGACGTTCTCCCGCAATCCCCCGGGCCAGCGGCCGGGGGTGATGAGGGCGCGCGAGGCGCACTCGTCGGGGTGGCGCGTGGCGCTGAGGGAGATGCGGGCGCGGGCGCGGGTGAGCCCCGGCAGCGCGACGGTGCCCAGCACGCCGCCGTCGGGGACGGAGTGGAGCACGGCGCGGGAGCCGAGGTCGGCCGCGCGCACCACCAGCAAGAGCTCGCTCGAAGGCCAGCAGAGAGCGAGCGCCTCGCGGCCCCGGATGGCGAGCGCCTCGTGGCCGTCCTCGAAGTCGTAGACGCGCACCACGCTCTGCCCGTCGAGGTCGGTCGGATCGGAGGTGGCGAGCCAGCGGCCGTCGGGGCTCCAGGCCCAGTGGGTCACCTCGCGCTGCAGCACCCGAAGCCCCGGGACAGGCCCATCCACGATCGCGCTCTCGGTCATCGGAGGCGAACCATAGTGCGTCGAGCCCGCCGTCGCCCCACCCGAAGTGCGGACATAGCCTGTCCACCGATCAATGGACCTCCATGCGCGCGCGGACTAGAACGGGCTTCGTCATGGGCCTGAACCAACCCGAGCTGTTTGCCCCGACGCTGCAGACCGCGCCGGCGCTCTACGTCGAAGTGGCCGTCCCGCTGCCCTTGAGAAACGGGCTGAGCTACGCGGTCCCGGTAGGGATGGAGAAGCACGTGGCTCCGGGCGTGCGGGTGGTGGTCCCGGTGAGCGGCCAGCGGGTGGTGGGCTACGTGCTGTCGGTGTCCAAGACGCTTCCCGACGAGGTCGACCCCTCGAAGGTGCGGCCGATCTTCCACCTGCTCGAGGCCGAGCCGGTGTTCGCCGAAGACCTGTTGAAGTTCTTGAGGGAGGCGGCCGACTACTACCTCCACCCCATCGGCGAGGTGCTGCGCTCGGCGGCGCCAGCGGTGGAGCGGCGCAGGCACGACGGGGAAGACCCGAGGGGCAGCGGGCTGGTGAAGGCCTCGCTCAAGGCGCGCTGGGCGAAGGTGAGGGAGGAGACCTTCGTGGCGCTCACGCCGGAGTACCTGGCGGAGAAGCCCAGGCTGCGGGGCGACCGTCAGGCGCAGGTGGCGGCCATCCTCGAGGCGCGCGGTGAGGTCTCGATGGCCGAGCTGCGGCAGCAGGTGAAGGGCGCCCGCTCGGCGGTGGAGTCGCTCAAGGCGCGCGGGGCGTTGGCGCTCACGCTGAGGGAGATCCCGGACGATCCCTTCTTCGGGGCGCCGGTGCCGAGGGATGTTCCGCCGACGCTGACGAAGGCGCAGGACGACGCGGTGACGGCCATCGTCGGGGCGGTGACCCGGCACGAGCGGCAGACCTTCATGCTTCACGGCGTGACCGGATCGGGGAAGACCGAGGTCTACCTCCACGCCATCGAGTCGGCGCAGAAGGCGGGCCGGGGGGCGCTGCTGCTGCTGCCCGAGATCGCGCTCACCCCGCAGCTCGTGGCGCGCTACCGCGCCCGCTTCGGAGACAACCTCGCGGTGATGCACTCGGGCCTGAAGGATCAGGACCGTCACGCGATGTGGAAGAAGCTCCACCGCGGCGAGTGCCATGTGGTGATCGGGGCGCGGAGCGCGGTGTTCGCCCCGGTGCGAGACCTCGGGCTCATCGTGGTCGACGAGGAGCACGACGGCTCCTTCAAGCAGGACGATCACTTCCGATATCACGGCCGCGACCTGGCGCTGCTGAGGGCGCACCGGGCGGGCGTGCCGTGCGTGCTGGGGAGCGCGACGCCTTCGGTGGAGAGCTACCACGCGGCGCTGGAGGGTCGGTATCAGCTCTTGCAGCTGCCCGACCGGCCGACGGCGGCGCTGCTGCCTTCGGTGGAGATCGTCGACCTGAAGCGGGTGGGGCCGAGGGGTCCGACGGGGCACGAGCTGTTGTCGCTGCCGATGGTGCGGGCCATCGACGCGACGCTGAAGCGCAAGGAGCAGGCGATCCTGTTTCTCAACCGCCGGGGCTTCGCGCCGACGGTGCGCTGCGTGCGGTGCGACGAGGCGATGGAGTGCCCGTCGTGCAGCGTGGCGCTGGTGCTACACCGCCGCGAGGGGGCGCTGCGCTGTCACTATTGCGACTTCAAGGTTCCTTTCGCCAACGCGTGCATCAAGTGCGGGTGCGTGGAGATACAGCTCCTGGGCGTGGGGACGGAGAAGCTGGAGCGGGCGCTGATCGACTCCTTTCCGTCGGCGCGCATCGGTCGGCTCGACCGCGACGTGGCCAGCGGGATGGGCACCGAGGCGGTGCTGGAGAAGCTGCGCACGGGCGAGCTCGACGTGCTGGTGGGGACGCAGATGGTCACCAAGGGTCACGACATGCCCCGGGTGACGCTGGTGGGGGTGATCACCGCCGACGCGGCGCTGGCCTTCCCCGACTTCCGCTCCGCCGAGCGCACCTTCCAGCTCCTGGCGCAGGTGGCGGGTCGCGCGGGTCGGAGAGACCTGCCGGGCCATGTGGTGATCCAGTCGTTTCAGCCCGACCACCCGGTGTTGCAGCGGGCGAAGGCGCACGACTTCGAGGGCTTCTTCGACGACGAGATCGGGGCGCGGCGAGAGCTGGGCTATCCGCCCTTCGGGAGGCTGGCGGCGCTGAAGCTCGACGGCCCGGAGGAGGAGAAGCTGCAGGAGATGGCGCGGCGCATCGACTCGTTTCTGAGGGCGCTGCCGGACGTGGTGAGCGGGAAGGTGAAGGTGCTGGGCCCGGCGCCGTCGCCCATCGAGCGGCTGCGGGGGCGGTGGAGGATGCAGTCGCTGCTGCGCTGCCCGGAGCGGCCTCCGCTGCGGCGGGTGCTGCTGCAGATGGTCGACGAGATGGAGGCGTTTACCAGGGACGGTATCCGCGTGGCGATCGACGTCGACCCGGTGCAGATGCTGTGAGGGGGAGCGCTACGCCGCGAGGTCGCTGAGCGTGCAGCGGAGCTTCTCCAGCGCGCGGGCCTCGATCTGGCGGACGCGCTCCTTGGAGATGCCGAGGGTCTTGCCCAGGGACTCCAGGGTGACGTCTTCCTCGCTCAGCACGCGGCGCTCGATGATCCAGCGCTCTCGCTCGTTGAGGGCGCAGAGGGCGGTCTCGATGCGGTCTCGCCGGTCGTCGCCGGTGGATCGCTGGTCGGCGAGCTCCTCGGGGGAGTCGCCCGGGTCGCGCAGCCGGTCGAGCGCAGGGGTCTCGCCGTCGATGGAGGCGTCCAGGGAGACGTCGCGCTGCTTCAGCATCGGGAGGAGCTTCTCGACGCGCTCGGCGGAGATGCCCGAGAGCGCGGCCAGCTTCTCGGGGTCGTCCTCGCGGGTGCGGCGGTAGGCCCGGAGCGCGCGGCGCTCGCCCTTGCTGCCGCCGATGCGCACCAGGCGGTAGGCCCGCACCACGTACTCGCGGATCTCCGCGCGGATCCAGTACACGGCGTAGGTGATGAGCCGGCAGTCGCGCTCGGGCTCGTAGCGCATGGCGCCCTTCAGCAGCCCGAGGTTGCCCTGCTGGATGAGGTCCTCCAGGGGGACGCCCCAGCGGCGGTACTCGGTGGCGACGGTGATCACGAAGGGCAGGCTGGCTTCGATGAGGCGGCGTCCTGCGCGCTGGTCGCCGTGGCGCCAGCGGAGGGCGAGCACGCGCTCCTCGTCGGACGAGAGGGGTGTGACCCCCGTGAGGGAGTGGCGATAGGCCTCGAGCGCCGTGACCGATCCAAGCGAACCCATAGGGTGACTCCTGAGCGTCTCAAGGAGGAACCACCAGGGTTTGGCCTCCGACGCGAGCAGCCACCTGTGCACGGTGAGTGCCACACAGAGAAATCCCGCGATATGCGGCGATGGGCTGTGAGGAGCGCGGCCGAGGACGGCAGTCGTTGCGTCGGCGATGGGGCTCGAGCGAAACGATTGCGCCAGGGGGGACTTCCGACAAGGGGGCTGTTCACGATTGGGCCCCTGTGCCACGTGGATTGTATGGCTGTAGCTTTCGACACGGTGGTGGTTGGGGCCGGGGCGGCGGGCGCTGTGATCGCAGCGCGCGTGACCGAGCGGGCCGACCGGCAGGTGCTCCTGCTGGAGGCGGGGCCCGACTACGAGACCCCGGAGAGGCTCCCGCAGGATCTTCGCGACGGCACCCGCAACTCCCTGGTGGACCATGACTGGGGGTACACGCACCGGCCCAACGCGCGACAGGTGAGCTTCCCTCTGCCGCGGGGGAAGGTGGTGGGCGGGTCGTCGGCGGTCAATACCTGCATCGGGCTGCGGGGCGTTCCGTCGGACTACGACGAGTGGGCGGCGAGGGGCCTCGGGGAGTGGTCGTGGGCGCACTGCCTCCCGGCCTTCAAGCGCCTGGAGACGGACCTCGATCGCAAGGACGAGTGGCACGGGGACCGCGGGCCGATTCCCCTGAGGAGGCACACGCCCGAGGAGCTGGTGCCGTGGCAGGCGGCCTTCCTGGAGGGCGCGGCGGCCCTCGGGATGCCTCGCTGCGACGACACCAACCACCCCGAGGCGAGGGGCTACGGGCCGCACGCCATGAACAAGATCGACGGCGAGCGGATGGGGGCGGCGCGCTGCTACCTGACGCCGGAGGTGAGGCGCCGGGCCAACCTGACGATCCGGGCGGGCACCCTGGTGCGGAGGGTTCTCTTCCGACAACGGCGGGTGGTCGGGGTGGAGGTCGAGAGCGCGGCCGGGCGCGTGTACACCATCGAGGCGAGGCGGGTGGTGCTCTCCGCCGGGGCGCTCGCCACGCCGGGGCTGCTGCTGCGCTCGGGGGTGGGTCCGAGGGCGGAGCTCGACCGGCTGGGGGTGGGGGTGGTGTCGGAGGTGGCGGCGGTGGGGGCGAAGCTGCTCGACCACCCGGGGGCGGCGTTCTTCCTCTGGCCGAAGAAGGGGGTGTGCGAGATCGGGCACCCGCTGATCCAGACGACGCTGCGGATGCGCTACAAGAGCAGCGTCCACGAGAACGACATGCAGCTGCAGGCGGGCTCGTCGGTGCTGCTTCCCGGGCTCAGCCTGCCGCTGGTCTCCATCATGTGTCAGGTGGGCAAGCCCGAGGGCCACGGTCTCATCCGATATCCGAGCGCCGACCCGAGGGCGAAGCCGGAGATCCACTCGAGGCTGCTCGACCACCCGGCCGACCGGGCGAAGGCGCTGGAGGGACTGGAGGTCGGGAGGACGATGGCGGAGACGCCCGTGATGAGGGACCTGGCGAGGGTGGTGTGGCCGCCGCCGAAGGTGCTGGGGAGCGAGCGGTTCAGCCGGTGGATCTGGGCGTTCTGCGCGTCGGGCTATCACCCCTGCGGGACGGTTCCGATGGGGGCGGAGGACGACCCGGACGCGGCGACCGACGGGAGGGGCAGGGTGCGAGGGGTGGAGGGGCTGATCGTGGCGGACGCGAGCCTGATGCCGACGATTCCTACGGCCAACACGCACCTGCCTACGCTGATGATCGGAGAGCGCTTCGGAGAGTGGCTTCGGGAGGAGATGTCATGAAGGCGAAGTCGGTTGAGGAGGCAGTGTCCAGCCTTTTCAATGTGCCGAAGTGGCCGTCGCCGCGCCCTGAAGGACTTTCCCTTCTACATATCTCGCCAAGGCCTCTTGCCTGGGGTACGGCGTGCGGCCTCTGCATCGTCGTGCAGCGCCTGACCCCAGGCAACATCAGGTGGTCACCTTCGCGCGACGCGAAGGTTGCAGGGGAAAGGCGCTGTCGCCGTCCTCACAGGGCCCGCCCGGCAGGGCGTCGCGACCGCTTCCACCGTTGCCGCGCTCGCTCCGCACCCACGTCGTGCCTCCCCGTTTCCCCTGCAACCTTCGCGTCGCGCGAAGGTGACCACCTGATGTTGCCTGGGGTCAGGCGCTGCACGACGATGCAGAGGCCGCACGCCGTACCCCAGGCAAGAGGCCTTGGCGAGATATGTAGAAGGGAAAGTCCTTCAGGGCGCGGCGACGGGCGCAGCGACGGGCGCGGCGACGGGTGCATCGGCACATTGAAAGGGATGGAGGCAGTGTCATGAAGGTGTTGATCCTCGGTGGGACTCGGTTTGTCGGGCACCTGCTGGCGTGGAGGCTGGTGGCGGGGGGGCATCGGGTGACGATGTTTCATCGGGGTACGAGGGTGGTGCCCTTCGCCGACAGGGTGGAGACGCTGCTCGGTGACCGCACCACGGGGGTGCTGCCGTCGCTCATCAAGGGCAGGGAGTTCGACGCCACGGTGGACTTCGGGGCGTACGTTCCTGGGGACGTCGAGCCGCTGGTGGACACGGTGGCGAGGGCGGCGCTGGGGCACTACGTGCTCATCTCCACGGGGCAGGTGTACCTGCTGAGGGAGGGATGTCCGAGGCCGGCGCGCGAGGTCGACTACGACGGCCCAGTGATGGCGAGGCCCGAGGACGAGGAGGGCGCGGGCCAGTGGGACTACGGCTTCGGCAAGCGCATGTGCGAAGACCTGGTGAGCCATGAGAAGTCGCACGCGACCCGGGTGAGGCTCCCGATGATCAACGGGCCGCGAGACCCGCACCGCCGGCTGGAGGGCTACCTCTGGCGGCTGCTCGACGGCGCGGAGGTGCTGCTGCCCGACGGGGGAGAGAGGCCCATGCGGCACGTGTTCAGCGAGGACGTGGCGAGGGCGCTCGCGGAGATGCTCTGCAACGAGCGCACGTATGGGCAGGCGTACAACCTGGCCCAGGACGAGACGCCGACGCTGAGGGAGGTGCTGGAGCGCATGGCCTGGAGGGTGGGCGCCCCGGCGAAGCTGGTGCCGGTGAGCACGGCGGAGATCGAGGCCGAGGGGCTCTCGATGAGGGCCGTGTCGCCCTTCAGTCAACGGTGGATGTCCTTCATGGATCCGACGAAGGCGAAGTCGGAGCTTGGCTTCGTGCACACTCCCTTGTGGGAATACATCGATCGGGCGGTGACGGCCTTCCTGGGGCACCCGCCGAGCGACCGGCCGGAGGGATATACGGAGCGGCGCCGGGAGAGCGAGCTGGCGAGGCGGGTGGTGCGCCATGGCTGACCCGAGAGAGTCGCTGGAGCGGCTGTTGGAAGAGGTTCCGGTCGCGAGCCTGGCGGTGGTGGGGGAGGAAGGGCCGGCGGTGTCGCTGGTGCCCTGGGTGAGAACGAGAGGGCCCACGCGGCTGTGGATCCTGGTGAGCGAGCTGTCGGCGCACACCGCGGCGCTGAGGAAGAGCCCGAGGGCGGGGGTGATGGTGAGCGAGGCGTATCGGGAGGGCGACCCGAGGAGCAACCACGCGCTGACCCGGGTGATGCTGACCGTGGACGCGCGCTTCGTGGGGAGGGAGGAGGCCAGGGCGCGAGGGGCGGAGGGGCTGTATCGGGAGAGGTTCCCGATCGGGGAGACGCTCTTGGGACTGGGGGATTTCCACTGGGTGGAGCTGAGCCCGGTGGGGAGCGGCGGCTTCGTGATGGGCTTCGGCAGGGCGTACCGCGTGGGCGGCGACGACCTGGAGGAGCTCAGCCATGTGATGGGAAAGTGAGGAGGGTCAGCGCGCCTGGGCGGCGGTGAGGCCCGCGGTGGCGGTGGCGTCGTCCGGGCTCACGGCCAGCACCAAGCGGAAGGCGCTCGCCGCCTCGTCGCGCCTCCCCCGTCGCAGGTCGCACCACGCCGCGCCGGTGACCATCTCCAGGTCGCCCGGGTAGCGCTCGCTCACCTGCTGGTACACCCCGCGCGCGTCGTCGAAGCGGCCCAGCTGGTAGAGCGCCAGCGCGAGCCTGCGGCTGGCCAGGTAGTTGTCCGCGTCGAGCCGCAGCACCTCCCTCGCCCGCTGCTCGGTCTCCTGCCAGCGCCGCAGCGCCATCAGCGGGAGCAGCTCGCCCACCCTGGGCTCGATCGCCCGAGGCGCCGCCGAGGCGGCACGGCGGTAGGCGGCGATGGAGTCGTCGTGGCGACCCGCGAGGTAGAGCAGCCACGCGTGGCGGAGCGCGAAGAGGTAGGCCCCGCGGTCGGTCGCGGGCAGGGACTCGATGGCCGAGAGGGCGCCGCGGATGTCGCCGCGCGTCTCCAGGGCGTACGAGCGACGCCACTCGTCGGGGGTGGCCATCGCGCGGGGCGCGAGGGTCGAGAGGGACAGGGCGATCACCATGGCGATGGAGCGTGCGTCAGACATGGGCGGTACCTCTTTCGGTAGGGAGGATCGTGATGCGGGCGCCTTCCTCGACGGGCGGCGCCACGGGGGAGAGGTCGACGCGCTGGCGGCGTCCCCGGACGCGCAGGTCGACGGAGACCAGGCCGAGGCCGGGCGAGAGCCGCGCGGCGCTGACGACCCAGGGAGTGCCGTCGCGGGACGAGCGATCGGAGCGGCCCTCGACGAGGAGCGAGGCGCCCTCGCGGCGGGCGGAGTAGCTCATGGAGAGCGAGGACGGAGCGCCGAGGGGGCTGACGACGTCGTAGAGGGCGCGCAGCCACACGGGGAGGAAGGGGCGCAGGGGGAGCCGGTCGCTCCAGCGCAGCGAGGTCGAGGCGTCGGAGGGGACCCGGGAGAGCGCCACCCGGAGCAGGTGGAGCGAGGAGGCCGAGGCGCCCACCACGTCGTGCACCGTGAAGCCCGAGGGGCCGTGCTCGTAGTAGAGGACGGCGTCGGTGGACTCCGAGCGAAGCACGCAGCGGCCCAGCAGGTCGATGCCCGCGGTGAGCTCCTCCGAGCGCTCGCGGCGACCGTCGGTGTAGCGAGCGTGACGAGACTCGCCGTAGCCGAGCCGCAGCAGTTGGGCGCGCTCGTCGTCGGCCTCGACGCGGCGGATCACCTCGCCTCGCGACGGAACCCGCGCGGCGTGGAGAAGCTCCCCCGAGGCGGTGGGCCCGACGACGTCGTGGAGCTCGATGGGGATCGTCGCCGCCCCCACGTCGGCGCTCGCCTGGAGCTGGAGGTGGAGGTGAGGCGTCGCCGATCGCCCCGAGTTGCCGCAGAGGGCGAGCACGTCGCCGACGGCCACGGCGTCACCCTCGCGGACCCGGGCGCTGCCCGGAGCGAGGTGGGCCAGGCAGGAGTACACGCCGGGGGCGTGGTAGACGATCACCACGTTGCCCCAGTTGTCGTCGAGGTTGACCTCGCCGACGGGGTTGTCGGGCACGTGGTCGATGACCCTGGCGACCACGCCCGCGGCGGGGGCGGTCACCGGCAGTCGGTAGCAGGAGTAGTCCTCCAGGGAGCTTCCCAGGCTGGAGAAGGCGCGGCCGTCGGCGTCGAGCACCTCGAAGTCGAGCGCGTGGCGCCAGACGCCCTCGTGGGTGATGCCGCCGGAGACTCCCTGGGTGCAGGTCCAGCGGCCTCGGAAGGGGGCGGTGAGGCGCACGCCGCGCACGGCCCCGAAGCGCTCCCGGCGGGAGTGGAAGTAGGCGAGGTTCTGCTCCGGGGTGCCGGGGGCGAAGTCGACGGCGTGCGGTCCTCCGTCGGAGACGCGCTGGCGCATCACGTAGAGCACCAGCGGCACCGTGAGGTTGAAGGGAACGATCAGGATCGGCAGCCCCAGGCGCTCGAAGCGCGCCGAGAGTCCGAGCCCGAGGGCGCCGGAGACCAGCGAGCCGGCGAGGGCGAGCGCGTAGGAGGCCGGGCCGGGGATGAACCACACGGCGCCGAGGGCCATCGCGACCAGCATCGCGTTGAGCCCGAGGGAGGGGGCCATGGCGGGGGAGAGGGCGAAGGCGAGGGCGAAGACCGAGAGGGAGAGCGCCGCGGCGATGCGGCTGTGGAGCAGCAGCGCGGCCAGCACCAGCAGCCCGGCGTCGACGCGGGGCGCGCAGAGGATCGAGCCGAGCGCCTGGAGGTACGAGGCGAGGAGGCCGTCGTTGGAGAGCGCGAGGGGGGCGGCGCCCTGGGGGAGCGCTCCGACGGTGAGGTAGAAGACCGCGAGGAAGGGCAGCGTGAGGACGGGCAGTCCGTGGCCCACGCCCAGCGAGAGGTGCAGCGCGGCGGTGACCAGCACCGAGGCGACCACCGCGACGGCGAGGACGCCCAGCGAGAAGGGCGACGGGGGCGTGAGCGCCGAGAGGGCGAGGCCCACCATGAGCGCGTTGTACGAGAGCTGCCCCGAGCGGCGCTGCTCCGGGGGGAGCCCGAGCGCGCTGGCCGTGGCGAGCGCGAGGAGCACCGAGGCGACGCCCGCGAGCGCGGCGGCGGGGGCGGTGGCGGTGGCCAGCAGGAGCAGGGCGCCCACGAGCGGAGAGCGGGAGAAGAGGAGCTGCGCGTAGGTGAGGCAGAGGGTCTCCGCGAGGCGCTGCGCCGCGGCCCCGGCGCGAGGGGCGGCGTCGACACGCCAGCCCGCCGCCAGGGCCGCGTGGGCGGCGCTCACAGCCACGAGGGGACCTCCTCGGAGGCCAGCAGGGTCTCCAGCTGCTCGCGCTTGCGGATGATGCCGTGGCGGCCGTCGGCGCCGATGATCACGACCGCGGGGCGGTACGTGATGAACTGCATCCACTGCGTGACGTTGTAGGCGCCGACGTTGCGGAACACGACCTGGTCGCCCGCGCGCATCGGCGGAAACTGGATGGTGTCTCGCACCACGTCGATGTTCATGCAGAGCGGCCCGTACATGACGGTGGGCTCGGAGATGCCGCCGAAGGGCTGCGCCGGGACGACGTCGTGGTCGTACCAGAACGAGGTGAAGAGCACGTTGACGCCCGCGTCGACGACGAGGCCGCGCTGGCCGTCGGGCATGCGCTTGTTGGCGATGACGGTGGAGAGGAGCGTTCCCGAGTCGTCGACGAGCGCGCGGCCTGACTCCAGCACGATGGTGGGCTCGCTCCCGGCGGGGTAGTCGAGCGCGGCCATGCCCTCGGCGCAGGCCGCGGCGTAGCGGTCGAAGCTCGGCGAGGCCTGCTCTCCGGGGAGGTACTGGGCCTTGAGCTTGCTGCGGGACGCGAAGCCTCCGCCGATGTCGAGGAAGGACATGATCGCCCCGTGGGCGCGGCGCAGCTCGTTGGCGAGGCCCGCGAGCTTCGTGGCCTGCTCCCGGTAGGAGGCCGGGTCGAGGATGAAGGTCCCGAGGTGGCAGTGGAGCCCGACGAGGTCGAGGCGCTTGCCGGTGAGGATGCGGTTGGCGGCGGTCATCGCCTGGCCGCTCTCCAGGTTGAAGCCGAAGCGGCTCCAGGCGGGGATGGACTCCACCGCGAGGTTGACCCGCAGCGCGACCTTCGGCGTGAGGTGGAGCTCGTCGGCGAGGCGCTCCAGCAGCGCGAGCTCGTCGAAGTTGTCGATGTGGATGAGCGTCCCCTCGGGGAGCACCCGGCGCAGGGTCGCTTCGGTCTTGAGCGGCCCGTTGAGGTGGATGCGCTCGCCGGGCACGCCGTTGTGCCGCGCCTTCTCCCACTCGAACTCCGACACCACCTCGGCCCAGGCCCCTTCGCGGTGGAGCACCCTGCAGATCGCGTCGAGGTAGTTGGTCTTGTACGACCACGCGACGCGCACCTTGGAGAAGCGCCGCGCGAAGGCGTCGCGGAGCTCGCGGTAGCGGGCGACGATGGTCTTCTCGGAGAAGACGAAGAGCGGCGAGCCGTAGGCCTCGATGAGGGTCTGCACGGGCACGCCGTCGACGTGCGTCTGCGGCTGCATCGAGGCCACGCGGCTGAACTTGTTCATCAGGCCCGTCTGGTGGCGGGCGAGGATCGGGCGGTCGTAGAGGGGACGGCTCATCGCGCAACTCCGTGGCTGCGGACGACCTCGCCCGCGGTGCTCATGCGGGAGAAGGCGTCCATGTCGCTGATCTGATCGAGCGCGATGCGCACGAACATCGTGCCCACGCGGTAGTCGTGGAGGGGGGAGAGCTCGCGCCCCGCGGCGAGCTCGGCGACGGCGTAGGGGAGGTTCATCCCGGCGCCCGCGGAGAGGAAGCACCACGCGGGGAAGCGGGGGTTCACCTCCAGCACGTGGTAGCCGCCGTCGGCGTCGCGGATGACCTCCAGCTCGCAGGGTCCGCGCCACCTCGTCGCGCTCATGAAGGTCGCCGTGAGCTGGCTGAGCCCCGGGTCGCGGATGGCCACGCCCGCCCACCCCTTGCCCTTGTCGGTGATGACCGTCTTGCGCATCTGCACCGCGCCCACGAGCCCGCCCTCGCCGTCGCCCACGGCGCAGACGCACAGCTCCTGGCCCGCGACGAACTGCTGCACGATCACGGGGTAGCCCCACTCGCCGACCATCTTGTAGAAGGCCGCGACGGCCTCCTCCAGCGTGTGGGCGACGCGCGCCCCGTAGTAGGGCCCCTTCACCACGATCGGGAAGGGGATCACCTCGTGGATGGCGTAGAGCTGCGTCACGTCGGTGAGCACCCGCGACGCAGGCACCGGGAGCCCCTTGTCGCCGAGCGCGGCGAGCTTCGCCTTGCAGCGCAGGTCGAGCTGCTCCCGCGTGGGGAGGAGCGTCCCGACGCCCTGCGCGGAGAGCTCGGGGGCGAGCTCGACGAAGCCCGGGAGCTCGGCGTCGAGCGTGGGGATGATCACGTCGAAGCCGGTGCGCTCGCGGATGTACGAGAGGCGGTCGCGCAGCGGGTCGATACCCTGGGAGGGGTAGGGGATCAGGAAGACGTCGCTCACCAGGCCGTCGGCGTAGACGCCGGGCTCGAGGGCGTCGTAGGCGAGGCCGACCACGCGCACGTCGTCGCGGCAGTGGCGCAGCGAGCGGATCACCCCGACGCCGGGCCCGGGGTTGTCGGTGGCGTTGAGGCCGGTGACGGCGACGGTGAGGGGGGCGCTCACCGGCCCACCTCGAAGCCGCCGGGGACCAGGCCGAACATCCGCAGCGACTGCACGAGGTCGTCGATGTCGCGGGGGAGGTCCTCGTCGGAGCACTCGAAGCGCTCTCTCAGGAGGGCCACGAGGCCGTCGCGGTCGAGGCCGCGCTTCAGTCCGTCGAGGAGGCACTGCGCCGTGCCGTTGACGGTGTACGTGGCCCCGGAGAAGGGGTCGAAGACGAAGCCGGTGTCGCTGATGGCGAGGTCGCGGAGTCGCTGCATGATGGGTCTCCTTGTCACCAGGCGCCGAGCACGCCGAGGGTGAGGAAGTGGGCGTCCGCGTCCGTGGCGTGGAGCGCGTCGCCCGTGGTGAGGTGAAGCCAGTCGTAGGAGGGGAGGAGGGAGATGCCGCGGCCGAGCGGGATGCGCGCGGAGAGAGAGACCCCGCCGCGGATGCGGTCGTCGGTGGCGAAGGTGAGGGCGCTGTCGAGGGAGACGGTGCGGCGCTCGTCGCCGTAGCGGCCGGAGAGCGAGAGCGAGTAGCCGTCGCGGCGGTAGGAGACGAGGGCGCCGATGGATCCGCCGAGCCCGGTGGAGCCCGACTGCACCGAGGCGGTGGGTCCGAGCGACCAGCGCTCGCTGAGCGCGGCGGACCACGAGCCGAGCGCCCGCACCACGGTCTCGTCGGAGAAGGCGGCGACGCTTAGCTCGGCGTAGAGCTCGCCGTGCAGGGCGACGCGCGCGGAGGCGCCGAAGAGGTTGGCCGGGGCGATGGCGTTGTCCGCGTCCCAGAGGCGGCCGTAGTGGAGCCGCAGCGCATAGCCGGGGCGGGTGATCCCTGCCGACGCGTAGAACTCCTGCTGGAGGTGGCGGCTGCTCGACGGGGGGCGCCCTGGCTGCGGAGGCGCGGTCAGGAGGTCGTAGTCGATCGCTCGGTAGGTGGCGCCGAGGAGGACGAGATCGTGGAGCTGGAGGGTCAGCGAGGGGGTGACGCTGAGCGAGAGGCGGCGCTGAGGGTGACCCTGGTAGAGCTGGGCGCCGGCGTAGAGGCCCGCCCAGGCGCGCACCGGGCGGGGCTCCGCGGCGCGGGCGAGCGAGAGGCCCTCTCGGGCGGAGGCGCCCGCGGTGGGGTCGGCGGTGAGCGCCTCGAAGCGGGAGCGCGCGGCGGAGGGATCACCGAGGCGGAGGAGGGTCCAGGCGAGGCCGAGTCGGGCGTCGACGGAGGCGCCGTCGGAGAGGGCGAGGGCGCGGGCGTAGTGGCGCCTCGCGGAGGGGTAGTCGGCGGAGGAGAAGGTGAGCCAGGCGAGGCGGAGGGCGACGGCGTGGTCCTCGGGGAAGGCGGCGGCGAGGGGAGCGAGGGTGGCGGCCGCGGCGGCGGGGTGGCCGTCGCGCTCCTGGCGCGCGGCGGCGGCGAGGGTGGCGTCGTAGTCGAGGGGCTGCGCCGAGGCGACGGAGGAGAGCGAGGCGGTGAGGCAGAGCGCGGTCGCGGCGAGGAGGTGACGCATCGTGGTGCATCGACCTTGAGCAACGGGTGCGCCGCGCTGGTTTCCTAGGGGAATCGCGAGGATGCGAGGGGGAGTGCGGAGCGGCGGAGTGCGGATTCCGCAGTGCCGCTGCGGATTCGGCAGCGGGGGAATAGATCGCGCTCAGCTCCGGACGTCTGGAGGTGCAGCTCCCGACGTCCGGAGCTGCAGCTCCCGACGTCCGGAGCTCATCGTCGCCCCCCTCATCTACGGAAGTGCCGCCCGATGCACGTTGTCCATCGCCGCGGAGAGGCCGCCCGATGGGCCTGGAGTCCGGAGTACGACCGCGAGGCCGTCGGCGGGGAGTTCCCCGGTACGACCGCGAGGCCGTCGGCGGGGAGTTCCCGGTACGACCGCGAGGCCGTCGGCGGGGAGTTCCCCGGTACGACCGCGAGGCTGTCGGCGGGGAGTTCCCCGGTACGACCGCGAGGCCGTCAGCGACCAGAGCCAGACCCTGAGCGTTAGCGAGGGGGAGAGCCCGCTCACGCTGCCAGTCGTCGTCCGGAAACGTGGTCGGTTTCCGGGCGAAGGCGTCATCAGAATTCCGCGCTGGGAGGGCGTGGTAGGTCGCTCCCCCTCGCTAACGCTCAGGGTCTGGCTCTGGTCGCCGACAGCCTCGCGGTCGTACCGGGGAACTCCCCGCCGACGGCCTCGCGGTCGTACCGGGGAACTCCCCGCCGACAGCCTCGCGCTCGTACTCCGAACTCCAGGATGGACAACGTGCATCGGGCGGCCTCTCCGTGGAGAGGAGAGCAACGATGAGCTCCGGAGCCGCGGGCGCAGTCGGAGCGGTGCGGCCGCGGGGCTCAGCCCAGCCGGTAGCGCTTGAGCTTCTCGTAGAGCGTGCGAAGGCCCATGCCCAGGTGCTCCGCGGCGCGCTTGCGGTTGCCGTCGTGACGTTGCAGCGCCTGACGGATGGCCGTGAGCTCGGCCTCCTCCAGCGTCGGAGCGCTGTTGCGAGGGGAGTCCATGGGCATCGCCCTCGCGTCCGGCAGCGGCGCGTCGAGCTGAAGCGCGTCGCCGTCGCTGAGGATGGCCGCGCGCTCCAGGGTGTTGGAGAGGTCGCGCACGTTGCCGGGGAAGGCCATCGCCGTGAGCGTGGAGAGGGTCGCCGGGGAGAGCCGCAGCCCGGGCCGGCCGAGGCGCACCCGCAGCCGGGCGACGATGGCCTCCGCGAGCGGCGCGATGTCCTCCCTGCGCTCCCTCAGCGGCGGGATCATCACCGGGAACACCGACAGCCGATGGTAGAGGTCGGCGCGAAACTGCCCCGCGCTCACGGCCGCCAGGAGCTCGCGGTTGGTGTCAGGCGACAGCTAAGTTGACCCCCTTGCGACGACACTTCGCGGTTCGCGTTGAGGGTGGGTCACGCGGCTGCCACGAGCTCCCCCTCGGTGGTCGGGCGCATCCTCCGGGATGACCAGCTCCACCATTCAGCAGGTCCCGTGCTCCTTCCACGAGGTG